>OBWL01000638.1_pt1 | contig 34352 bp, 29 predicted proteins | sample 1538061 | NCBI WGS metagenome assembly OBWL01 (sample SAMEA2580085, study PRJEB22360) | human gut metagenome | biome: human gut; feature: human-associated habitat; material: faeces | place: Denmark | collected 2008/2010
AAACTACGAGAAAAATCCCGTAGTTTTCTATTTACACAATCAGATGGATAGTCCCAAAGGCTGATACTAAAATCTTTTCTGTACCCATTACCAAATTAGTGCCTGCTCCCTAATAAACCTTATCTCCAATTATTATAGTACCAACCATGTTATTAATAACTTCTTCTGGAATATAGGAGAGAGTACTCCATGTATCTCCCTCCTTTACCATAAACAAGAAGGATTTATTTTCTATTGACTTATACACATACAATTGTTTATCTCCATTTATAAATTTAGTTGTTGCAATTACTAGACCTAAATCTTCGTGTCCTTTTAATGTATATCGTGAATAGGTCAAGCCCTCTTCACATCTAACCCATTTATTTAATTCATTTTCCATATTATTCATTTTAGTTCCTTCCATATTTCAACATCTGGTACTTCTGATTTTATAAAAGATAATAACTTTATAGGCTCGTCTGCTTCTATGCATACAACAATGGTGTAGGTATTAATAAGATTACCGTATCCTTCAATTAAAGCATTTATCTTATTTAAAAATTCTTCTTTATCTAAACTGTCATATATATATCTAAAATCTCTAGTGGTCCAGTCTCCACCTTCGATATGCGTACATTTTCCATAAATATCTTCTTCTAATTCTTTCAGAGAACTGTATTTATCTATGTAAGATTTATCTTCATTAGTTCTGTTCTCAAATAATTTGTAATAGTATATCAACATATCATAATCTGATAAATCAAATACATGCTTTCCTGCAAAATTAGGCATTGCTACAAACGTTCGTTTTGTATTTATTAATGGAATATCATCAATCAGTTTTATCATTATCATTAATCATTTTATTTCCTATAGGTATTGCTATAGCTGGTGAATTTTTATTTAACCATTTTAAATATTCTGGGATGTTTTTTACTCCTTGAAACCATTCTGTCATATTATTATCAAATCCCATATCTTTTGTATAATATTTCTTAGCATAATTCCACATTTCTGGCGTTATTTCTTGACCTTCTTTTAATCCGAAATAATTTTTCAACTGAGTACCTCTAGCTGTTTGTTCTGCCAGACCTCCGTTTGAAGGAGAAAGCAAATAATCTTTACCATGGGAAGGATTATATACACTTAATCCTACTTTATTTTTCCAATCCGGCTGATATACTAAATGAGAATATTCATGTGCCGTCAAATGATTATTTGCTCTTGGAGATTTAAGTATTTCTGGAGCATCTTCAAATACTTCCGTATAAAATTTATTGTATTGGTCTGCCATCGCTCCACTAGAGGGTTTCATATTAAAGTCTGAAGATTTTCCTTTTCTAGGTTCTGCTTTCAATAAAAATTCCCTCATTCCTTCCTCATAGTTGTTATAATTCTCTTGAGGGACTTTATTGTAATATTTGTTATTTGTTAGAGCTGATAATCTATCAAATCCTCCATTTTTCATTCTATCTTTAGTTAAAGCTAAAGCATCTCCTTGCCAATTAGGTTGAGCATAGCTAGGAAGTCCTTGTTTATCCATCCAATTTTCTGCCCAGTTATATGGTAATTCAGATGTTTTTGAAGTATTACTGGCAGCTCTTTTTAAACTTTTCTTCAAGCCATACTTTAATCCAGATTTCAATCCTCTACCAATAATACTCCCAACTCCTGCACCTAAGCCTATATAATCAGACATAGTTGCTAATCCGTCTAAAGTTCGCATTGCTTCTTCTGTATTCTTAGCTTGTATATAATCTTTATATGCTTTATCAGCTTTTTCACGACTTTGTGATTTCTCCCATTCACTTCTATTATCTTGACTTATTTCAGAATAAGTTGGAGTATATTGTTGCTTTATAGACTCTTGAATTTGAGGTTTATAATCTTTAATAGCATCTCTTCTCTGAATCCCACTAGAAGGATTCTGATACTTCAATATCCCACCTCTCTTTAAGTACTTATTGAGAGATAAAGTTCCATTTAAATTTCTTCTGTAAGAATCTTTATCCGCACTATAATTATGTCCTCCAGAATTATTTCCATGCAATCTATCTATAAAGTCATTAGTATCTTTAGCATCTAAGGCTTTATATCTATCATTCAGTACTTTTACTTTATAGTTAGCATAGGATTTTAAGTCATCGAAATCTATATAATCAAATCCGTCTTTGTATCTGCTCTTCTTATATTTAGGAGCTATTGAATCACCTGGATGTTTAATTCCACTTAAGTTAAACCCTCTTTCACCTCTAGGGTCTAATCCATAATTACTTTCCAATGCTGCTTGCCTTACTAAGTTATTAAGATTAGTAGTGGGCAATCCATTTTCTTCCAATGCTTCTTTAAAAATAGGGGTCATTACACTTGCAAATTCTTCAAACTTATTCCCTGTACTCCCGAATTTATGGGAATAGTCTAGGGAAGGCTTCTTTCCTTCTAATAGCTTATTAATAAAAGGATTAACACTTCCAGATAAAAATGAAGTTGCAGCACTAGGAGCATATTCTTTAATAATATCCACTACATCAATAGGCTCTTTAGGTTCTTCTTTTGGAAGAATACTCTTAACCTTATTAATAGCTTGAGCTACTATTCCGTCCTGTGCTTTAATAACACCGCCATTCTCTAACTGCTCACTTTGAGTAGGTGTAGTTTCTGGCTTAGGTTTATTAGATTTGTATCTACTCCAATCGAAGCCAATTAATTGTTCTTCATTTCTGTTGGCAGCTTTTTCTCTATTGAACTGTCTTAATATTCTAGCTCTTAACTCTCCTGCACCCTTTAATTTAGGAATCTTCATTCCTTCTTGGGCTTTAGCTATTTGATTATAGACGTTAGTAAGTGCTTTTTTATATTTAGGGTCAGTTGCATATCCTCCCTTTACTACACTATCAATAAAGTCCCCACTATTAAAGGCATTGTATCTTTTATTATTTAGTAATGATACATGATAATTAGCATAATCATTTATATCTTTAAAGTCTCGGAAGCTATCATTAATGCATACACCAATGAAAGATATATCTTCAATTCGCAACAACATTGTTTTTATTATTTATTGAGATATATTTGAGTATATTTGGTAAAAGTGTCTCTACCTCTTTTCTTCTTGAATCTATATATTCCAACTTCACTATTACAATAATATCACGTTCATAAGCCTTTTTGTAAATAGTTTTACTATAAAAATATTTATCACCCTTAGTTGTACCTTCAATAGCATAACTATGGTCTGTAATATCTTTCTTGATAATTCTATTGCCTTGTTCTATTTCAGAATCAATCATCATATCAAACCATTCACGAAGCGAATAATCATCTTTGAGAACATCGAAATACATAGCACATACATTCAAGTAGATTGTACTATCCTTATTTACGAAATGATTACCATCGCCTAAATCTGATTCTTTCCCATGTGTAAAGCTAGAGGGATATACCAAAAAATAATCAAAAGTTCTATTCCAATAAAACCTCGTATCATTATATTGGTATATCCCATTCCTATAATCAATCAATGTTGTTCCTTTTATTCCTAATATTGAATCTATCCATTGCAAATGTTTAGCTTCTGATACTTCTAAAGGAGTATGATTATTACACATAGATAAGCTATCAGCAGTAGCCTGCACACTACTATCCTTTCTACTAGTACAAGATAGTAATAGCACTAATAGTAGTATGTAAATCGCATATATATTTTTCAATTCTACGAAAAATAATCAATTATTACATATAAGATAAATTGCCAAAATCACAACAGGAACAATGATATACAATGCTACTGCTCCTTCTTCAAAACTTCCATTTTCTTTGCGTGGACAAGTTATATATGCTATTATCGCATAAATTACAATTCCTATTACTGCGCCCATAAATCTTTATTTTATCAGTTATGTTTTCTTTTGTTTTCAGATTTAACTATGAGTGAAAAGATAAAACCACCTACCGCTCCCGCTAATATCACCATTAATAACTCTTCCATTATACTTTCTTATTTAATACTTTTCAGTTCACAAGCTTCCCAAATTATAGCCACAATATTTAATACGCTATACAGTATCACACTTCCCATTGAAAGAGGTAGAAATCTTGCTCCCAAATATGTAACAATAACCAACATAATAGGACATGTTGAGTCTCCACTCTTTTCTCCTTGTACAACATCCATTATAATGATATAAATAACCGTTAAAGCAGAGTAAACAATTTGCTCATAGTTCAAAATATCCCCCATTGTAGTATCACCGTCAATCGTGATAATAGAAAAGACAATATCCTTTAAAACCCATCCCAATAAAAAGTAGACAAGTATTCCTATAATAATCCATCCAATCTTTGTCATATCAAATCATATTCTGAATATTTCTAAATCTATCATTCACGTCGCCATATCTGTTATCAATGATAGCTTTGATTTGCTCCATTGCATCTCTAACATAAGGCTCATTATCTTTCAGTATAGTAAATTTACGTTTTACAATAACATTAAAAGAAGAACTAAACAATATACGTTCCTTCAGTTTCTTCATTATGTCATAAATTCCATTATATCCACGATTATAAGGCGTTGGAATCAATGTTGAAAAATAGTTTTGTCTCTGCTGTTGATAACGAGCTATCTGTATATCTTCCGCTATTCTATAATAAACATGGTCGCTAATACTTATATCAACTTTATAAGTCCTTTCTCCACTCCAAAAGCTATCTTCAATACAATGTATGAAAACTTCATATCCTTTGTATTCAAACTTTTGGGCATTTGATAAATCCCTAACAGTATATGCCATTATTTCTTTTTTTAGTAATAATTTAATTTGTAGTATGAGCTGCTCAAAAATTGAGTTGGCTACTTAAAAGATAGTAGCAAAAGTTGTTTCTTAATGTCTGATTCGTAGTCCTATATCGTTTTATGTATCCTGTTCCCTATGGATAATTACACAATGAAAAAAGCGTGGGAACTATCGAATATTACCGTACTGTGGCTCTGGACTGCCCTAACACAAATAACAAACAATAGCCCACGCCAAACGATATATAGACTATCCAATATAAGATAGGTATATAACATTGACGTGAGCGTTCTTGCCTATTATCTTTGTGTTATGAAATTGTCCAGATTCCAGTACAAGATAATATCTTAAACGCTCTTCGTTAACTAATATGTCCTTTCAGTCCCAACACATTAGGTATCTGAAATTGCCACAAAGTTACGAAAAGCGTTTGTAATAGCAAGAACTATTGTTTATTAAAAGTTGAGAGCAATCTCTGCTTTGTAAATCTATGGTAGTGGAAAAATTCAAGACTGCCCATATAAAAACTAAAATTCTGAATTTTTCCACCCCACCGATATTTTATGCTTATAGCTTTATAAACTGATTTTTTATCCGTTGAACGGTGGAAATACCAATACTTTGTAGCTTAGCTATATTTCTGATTGAATAGCCTTTTCTTAGTAAAGCTATGACTTCTTTGTATTCTTCTTTTTTCTTATCATCCGTTTTGGTTGAACCTGTCTTTCTGCCAAGTTTACCACCTTTAGCAATATAATTCGCTCTACCACTATTCAAACGATATTGGATATTGCCTCTTTCGATATTTGCCATTTCTGCAAGTACTGTCACCATGATAGACGCTATTGGATTAACTTCCCCATTTGGTTGCAAAGTATATAAGCCCAAGTTCTGTATGTAAACCGATACTTTCGATTCATGCAATATATCCAAAGAGCGAAGAACCTGTAATGTACTTCTTCCCAATCTTGACAATTCAGATAAAAGTAGGATATTCACAGATTCACGTTTACAGTATTCCAGACATTCTCCTAAAATATGTCTTTCCTCTATCTTCTTTGCACCTGAAATATGCTCCTGGAATATATTCACAATTTCTATATCCTGTGAGATAGCATATTTCTTTAAATCCTCTATTTGTCTGCTTGTGTCCTGTCTGTCATTACTTGAAGAAACACGAGCATATATTACGGCTGTTTTCATTTTATTCTTTGATTAGATTGATAACATGAAAGAATGTGTTCAAACCACCTTTGCAGATTTATTTGAACACATTTCTATTTTGAACACATAAATAACTAATTACGTTTTCCCGCTTCTTCGACATTCCACAAGCCAACACAGAGAATAAGCCATATCAATGGAACACAACCACTAACAACAGCTAATACCAACCAAAAGAGCCAAACGAGTATTTTATAATAGAACATGATTCTTTGTTTTACGTAGTTAATAAAATAGGAGGGTAACTATATACAATCTTACAGCTTAACTCTTGTTAAAATATAAAATATTTTTATTGTAGAATAAGTTTTTATATAGATATATAATTAAAAAAGAAGTTAGGGGATTTTGAGGGCAAAAACAAATTAATCAATGTACTCTATTCTGTATAGTACTATCCACGCTAAACCTTTGTCAGTCATTTGTGGATATTCAGCTATTTTGTACTCAATATATTTTCTTTTCATAAAAATGCACATTTATTAATTGATGTGGTGTAATGTGATTTTTGGAAAGTGAAAATCCTCCTAACTTCTTATTTTGCAAACATACGAAATTTATAAAAGTAATCAATCATTTTAGTAAAGATAAGTAACCTCCATTAACTCCCCTTTGACAACTTTGACAATTAATCACATTCCCCTTACATACCTTTGTATTATTAAGATTTAAATATCTAATAATCAATTAATTATAATATTTAAATCTATTGATTTATAAATAAAATATTAATAATAAAAATGCAAAGGAGGAAACATGATTGATGTATCTAAATTTAACTCTCTAATTGAATTACTTGAAGCTTTTCCAGATGAAGAATCTTGTATCGTTTACTTAGAAAAATTACGTTGGAGAAATGGCAAAGTCAAATCTCCATTTGATAAAAAATCGAAAGTCTATTATTTACCTAATCATAGGTATATGTGCAAGAATACTCAGAAAATATTCAATGTTAAAGTAGGAACAATATTTCATGGTACTAAATTACCACTAAGAAAATGGTTCATGGCAATATGGTTAGTATTAGCTCATAAAAAAGGTATATCTTCATTACAGTTGTCAAGAGATTTGAAGATAACTCAGAAAACAGCTTGGTATATATTACAAAAGATAAGAACTTATTTTATTTGTAGAAATAGAGGTAGGCTTAGTGGTGAAGTTGAATGCGATGAAACTTTTGTCGGTGGCAAAAATAAAAATAGACATTGGGACAAAAAGGTAAAAAACGCTCAAGGTAGAAGCTTTAAAGATAAAACTCCTGTTTTTGGAATGTTGCAAAGAAAAGGCGATGCTATTACTAGAGTAGTAGAAAATACATCTCAAAAAGAATTGACTCCCAAAATATTAGAATTTGTAAAAAGAGATTATACTGTATTATATACAGATGAATGGTTAGGATATAATGCAGTAGATAAGATGTTTTATCATTATAGTGTAGACCATGGTAAAGGTAAATATGTTGATGGAAGAATTTATACCAATACAATTGAAGGATTTTGGTCTATATTCAAAAGAGGTATTATAGGTATCTATCACCATATAAGCAAAAAGCATCTACAATTATATGCTAATGAATTTACCTTTAGATACAATACAAGAAAAATAAAGGATTCGAGTAAATTCAAATTACTATTGCGTAACTCCTATTTTAAAATAACTTATCTCGATATTATAGCTGCATAAATTTTATGCAAATCGTTTTTTGTAAATTTAACATCTTTGTATTACTTATAATTATTATATTTAAACCCTATTATGTATAATTTAAATTTTATGTATGTTATGAAGAAACTATTATTGATACTATTCACTATTTTATTATGCTTTAATGCATTTAGTCAAAATTCAACTTATACTTATGAAAAATATGGTGTTATTAATCAATATACCAATAATATGGTATTAGAAGTTAATGATATTTTAAGATTTTCCAAACATAAATTGAAAAATGAAAATTGTTTTATTATTAATATCAATGATTTATCTTCTTCTAGTAAAAAATCTACTGGATTTATTTTAACTATAGCTTTAAAAGGTTATGATGAATTGAATGAACAGTATGTTTATATTGGTGATGCTATTGAAGCTATAAATGAGTTAGTTTATATAGGGAAATGCTTAGTTAAATCTAAGAATAAATTGGATATATATCTTAATAATCAAGGTTATAATTATGAAGAAATTTATTATAACAATGACTTATCCTTTAGTGTGAATTTTTATAATATGAGAACAGACGAAAAAGGATATATACCACAAATACCAAATAAATTTATAAGAATATATCCAATAAGAAATAAAACCGAGCAAGAAAAAAGGGAAAAGGCTTTAAAAGAAAAGCAAAAACAGGAATATGAAAAAAGAGAAATTGAAGAAATTAAATTAATCTTAGATGAAGTAAATATTGAGAAAAAAATTTCAAATATAAAAAATGATATGATAAAATCTTATCTACAAAAAACAAGGGATATAATATTAAACACTCCAATAGAACAATTAATTGAAGAGAATAAAGTGAAGAAGAAAAATGCTTTTTTAAATTATAATTTTGAATTACGCATAGATAGCAATAAAAATGTAAATATCTTTAAAGATAAATGTAGCTATGAATTTCCCTATTATAATTACAATAGAAATAAACCATTCGGTGATTATAAAGAGAAAAAGTTAAGCACTTTTGAACTTTCACTTAAAGATAAATGTAGGAATAAGTATTATCTAAATAATTTTAATTGTTGCAAGATTGGCAATGATATATTTATAGAAGATTGTGGGTTTTCCTATAAATTCATATTTGAAACAGATATAATTGGAGTTAAGGTAAAAGGAGATAATCTTAAATATTATTCAAATGAAAACAGAATATCCCAATTTGAAGAAGTACATGATTGGTGTTCTAAGAATATTACAAAAAATGGATTTTATTTTATTCATTATATTCTTATAGATGGAGAATTGGTTTGTAGAACTTTAGATTTAAATAAAACCCAAAAGAAAAATTTAAAGCAATATTTGAAAATAGGTCTATTATATAAATTGAACAATTATATAAACAATTAACACCCCTTCACATCTCTTTATTAGACTTTGCATAAAGGATTTTTACCTTTGTAGAAAAGAAAAAAATGTAACGTCTAATAAAGAGATTATTATGAATAAAATTAAAAAAGAAAATTTGTTGTATAGAAAAGCTATACCTTGTTCAAGATTATTTCTAAGAAAGGAAAAAACAAGAGAACAAGCAAAAGAAGTTCTGATGTTATCTGATTCTTACAAATCAGAAGAAGATATAGAAAGAGAATTAGATTTTATATATAGCGCTCCTCTTGAAATTTTAGAAGATGAATATAAAAGGAAAATTCATTTATTTCATAAATTAGGATTTGTTTTATCTGATAGTGTTCCTATTTCATAAGCACCTAAATACAAAATTTTTCCGCACTTACATTGTATAGGTTTATTTGTGTCATTTTTAACTTTATATGATGTTTTACATTTTTCACAAGTTATAAGTACATATTGAGGTTCCTTTTTCATTTTAAAAATATCTTGATTTTAAGATTGACAAATATATGAACTTTATTTCGATAAACAAAGGAATTTATTGATTTTAACCAATTCGTCTTATGAATATTATTATAAAATAATAATTACATAAATAAATATATTTAATTTGAAAATTTATAACTTTTAAGAGGTTTTAAGCTGTAAGATTGTATATAATTACCAATAGGAGAATACCCATTACTGAATATTCCCCTGTTTAATCAATCAATAAACCACTTATATTTGGTGTCTCCATGCAAAGCGGCATTTATTCCTGTGGCTATTTCAGTAGCATTTACCGCTCTATCCAAGAAGCTATCTATATAGCTGCTCTTGTTTGCTCCTGTCAATAAATTGTACAATTTCCACATACTTATATCATTACCCAAGCTCCCAAAGTTTTCATCATTGATATATGCTTTTGCAACTGCATTTATTTGCGAATCAGTAATAAGCATTTTAGGAATATCTTTTTGATAGCCTTGTGGTAATGATTGATAAAGTCTCATTCTTCCAAGTAATTGGCAAAATTGATGTTCTGTGATACTGGTATTGCCTAATGACTGCAATAGGTGTAAATGTTTGGCAGGTTGGTAACTCTGAAACATCTCTAATACAGCTTGATATAAATCCCTTGTATTAGTGACCTCTAAACAACTAAGAAAACCGTCTGTTGACACACACAAATTAGTACATACTTTACAAGTAAAGCCCACAAAGATTTTAAAGCGTTCTGCTCCCTTTTTACTATACAAATTGGTATGATTATAAGCTCTCACACCTCCAATAGTTAATGTAAGCTTATTTCCATTCACCGTTTCGTAAATCGTAGGAACTTGAATAATAAAAGCACATCTTTCGTAGTAGATTGTTTTATCCGTTTCCAATAATTGATTTGCAGGTTTATGAACTGCTTCGGGTATTCTTCCCTTAATAATGTGGCTTACACGAATATCGGGCTTATCAATACTTTCACCACTGAAAAACGTATTTGCAGCATCATAAACAGTATCAATAAATGCAGGGTGAGGGATTGTAAGCTCATTATCTTTAGCGAATACAGGTGTAATACAATCTTCTTTCAAATGTTGCATTGTTACCTCTAGTGTATTGGCTTCCAAGAAATGAGGATTCTTTTTCTTTACCTGTGGCTGTTCTTCGATAACTGTTGCCTCTTCTGCATACAAACCAAAGTTACTTTCTCTTCTTACCTGTGGCACATTGCCAATAATTTGTAGATTTCTCATAACGAATAAGATTTTAAATGATTTATAAATTGATTACGTGGAGAATAGATATTTCACTTTTACTCCAACTATCCTAAGGGGGTGTTAGAGGGTACTGTTCACGTGCTCATGTAACTTTCAATTCAGTAAATCATAGGAGAAATAAGCTGATATATATTTAAGCTCATGTTTTTAATGGGTAGGGGTATTATATATAAAGCACCTATACTATATTGCGTGCCCATGTATTACTATGTACCATAATAGAAAGCAGGGTATTATGCTGCCATATAAAGATATGTTAAGTAGCAATATCAGAAATAGAGAATTGTTTATTTTTTTACTTCATTTATAATGAGTAACTTTGGGTATTCTTAAAAATCAAGAACAGTCTGTTTGCCAAGTATTCTACTCCTTGAATTTTGGATAAACCAAACAGGCTATATTTGCATTTTCCCACACTTCCATTGGGAAAATTAACTCCCATTTTTAAAATTGCGAACCGCTATATTCTCCGTACTTATAGAGATTTTAGTAGTTCAATAAAAAAAGCCGCATTTGACTGTGTTTAGGCGTGCAGTCGCTTGCGGCTATTTTTATTCTCATTGACATAACAGAACTTACTCTATTTTCGTCAATATATCATCGTTGATTTTGACTATTTTTTTAATGATATAATTTGCATATTCTGGAGTTATTTGAAGTTTATCTGCACCTCGCATTAAGCTTCCATAGCTGTTCTTCCCACTAGGGGTAGCATTGAATATTCCATTTACTTCTTTTAATAATTCTGAAATAGTAATATTATATTTTTGCCATTGTTCACCATAATAAGGTGTCAAATTTTCTCCTTCCACATAATATGGCCAACGCTCTTTTGTTTTTAAGACCTTGTATGATTCTGATTTCACACGATATATTGATACAACATTCTTATGTCCCACAGCATAAACAATAAGAATATCACCCAATTTTACTTTTCTAGGAGGGCGTGCAAAATGTAATTTTTCTGTTAAAGAATTGTATTGTTTATCTAATGGTATGGGATTAGCAATCACCCCTACAGGTTTCAGCCAATAACTAGCTCCTGTAAGAATATTTACTGGAATTTCTTTAACTTTATAAAAATCAGATAAATCAATATTTGAACTGCTTTCAGTACGGTCTTTTATATTAGGTGCTATGTGTTCATCAAAAAAATGTATATCTTGTTCTGTTATTGGTTTATAAATTATGCTTTTATATAATGCACTAACTATATCTTCTATATCATCAGAATTAGAAATGGAAATTCCCCATTCATTGTTTTTTTTCAATCCCTTTTGAGTAAAATTTGCAGATGTAATTATTGCACTAGTATAAATATTACTCCGTTTACAGATGTAAATTTTCCCATGCAATGAATTGTCTATTAGTATGCTGACTTTTACTTGTCTTTTCTCTCCAAATGATTTCAACTCTTTGAAAAAAGAGATTTTACCTTTCAGGTCGTCATTTGAGTCTTTAAAAGTAGTTATAAGCGTTATTTCTTTTAAATGAGTTAATTCCTCAAATGGAAAGAATGAGAAATTTTTAGATAAAAAAGGACTAACAATTAATATATCATCAGCTTCTCTAAAACAGCGTAACAGTTTTTGTTCATGATTTTCATTGTGATTTTTATTGTTTATTATTTCCATATTAATTAGATTTGATGTTTACAACAAATATACATATAAAATAGGCAAAAACGAATATTCATTCTCTAAAATATAATTTTATATACACATAAAGGCTGATTTTTAGTAATAGGGGAAAATGTGTGGTATATTATATAATTATTACTAGACACTTTTTCCCCACCACCTTACCTATGTAAAGCCAAGAATGACTTTTGATACTGACAACAACATTCATCTTTGCCTTACATCGAAAAAATCACTTTTATTGCATCCTATTCTACAAAACAGGTATATATAGGGGAAAAGTGGTACATTAATATATTATATAATAAAGAACATTTTTTCCCCTTACTTGGGGATTATGATATTTCCATTATCATCTATCTCTGCTATTTTATCTACTTTCTTCATTGGTAGTTTTTTCTGTATGGAAAAATCATTCTCCAATAGAATATTTTCAGTATGTAAAGTTAAGGGAGTAGTGAGTGATACTAGATTAGCACCAGCAAGCCCTATAATATACTTCTCATAAGTCTTTTTATCTATTCCAATTGCTTTGATTATATTTTTCTTAATCAGCTCTATATTGCCATATTGGGATAATAGAAGTAATTGGATAAAGAAACCTTTCGTTGCTGCATCCAGTTCGATTAATGCAAACTTATTGGAGATAGTGATGCACTGTTCTTCCATTGCAGGAATATGATAAATATTCCGTCTAGTTAGATAATAAAAACCGTTATCCACCCAATAAGGCTTTATATCCAAATATTCTTTAAATATCTTATTAAAACTGCTTACAGATTTACCGCCACTTGTTCTTTTTAATTCATCTAAAGTGATTCTCACATTATACCAATCATCTCTTGAAAGAGACAAACAGAAAAATCTATAAATATTGGCAGGTTTGATTTTTAAAGAAAGAATTGAATAATTTATAGTTGCTCTATCTTTACAGTTTATAGGTAAAATCATTTCTGTATATTAATATATGTCGGTTTTAAAAAGAAAGCCCATCTGTCACATGAGCTTTCTCTAAAGACTATGGATTAAGCTGCTTTATCTATGACACCATGTTTTTCTATATATTGTTGCAACAATGCCGAATAAATCTCGTTTAATTTGTCAGTAGCTATATTAGATATGAATTTAACGGTATCCTCATCTAAGGACTTGACAATTTCTATAGTATCTTCAATTCCTATGGCAGTTTCAGTGCCTTGTGGTTTATGCTTTGCTAACATAGTCATAGCATCAATCATATAACGTTCTTTGATAAACTTATCCTTGAACCCCTTAACTTTCAAAGTATCTATAATTCTATCACCAACTGATAAATCATATTCAAATTTAGTTTCAACCTCACCAAGCATTGCATTATTCCAAACTTTTAGACTTAAGGTCTTTCCTTGATTATAATATTTAGTAATTACACTAATATTAGCCTTCAGCTCTTTAGCCTTTTGGAATATCTTTTGATAAAATTCATGTTGAGTAGCCAATGCCGCATTACCAGCTTTTTCCATACCACTAAATCCTCTACTTAGTACATTATTTACCCCTCTATACTTTGCAAATTCTTGTAATGATGCAAATTCCTTGATTCTAACATTTTCAACTACTAAAACAGATTCACCTTTAACCATCCTATCGATATTGGCGTCATGATAAGTTTTCCATTGCCAATATCCATTTGCCGTATCAACAGGCACATAAACATTTGGAGTATTTTTAGGAATGACATTACCATTCAAGTCTTTCAGTTCAATACCTGCTTCATAGAAAGTTTGGGCTGCCGTAACAAACAGAGCCGTTTTTTCGAATTTGTCATCACCAATCACATCTTTTCCCAATTCAATATTCACTTTTGTTACAGCCATATTATAATCGGACACAGCAATAATAATATCCTCTTTCTTTTTGCTGATAATTTCTTTTTCTTCTGTAGATTCTTCTACTTTCCAGAATTCAAGAGGAATAGTAGGAAGTTCAACATTATGCAATGCAATCACATAATCCTTTTCAGCCTTGGCAACATTAGTTTTAGCTACTTTTACGATATTGGTATCTGCACCTGCATTATCAGATAGATATTGTCTTTTTTCCATTAGGATTTTACGAGCGTTTTCCAACACTTCATTTTTTGACAAAGTTTCTGTTTGAGTTTCTTGTTGTTTTTCCATATTACCACTATTTTTTAAAGATTCCACATCAACATTTCCATTCTCATTTACTGTCATTGCATTAGTTGTTTCCATTGCCTCTTTATTTTTATATTAATAACTAAGTTTTAAGTAATCATCAACTTGGCGCCTTACTGTTTTTGATTACGATGCAAAGATATAGGTAATACAAAAAAAGGAACAGATTCTAATCTGTTCCCCCCAAGTAACTCTAAAATGTTAAATACGATTAACTAATCGACTTTTATATCGTGACCATAAAAATAGCTTCCCATTGTATTAGCTTCATATCCTTCGTAATCTATAAGAAGTTTATTGTAATATTCCAATCTATTACGATAATATAGTTCTTCATCTTTATTCAAATGTATTGTATTATCATCAAAAGAATGCAAACAAAGAAAATCCAAAGTATAAAGAAGAAGATATTTTTCATCCGTGGTAGCACATTCTGATTCATTGGGAATAATTAAACGAATAGCTTTTAGCAGCTCCGTTACAAAGAAGAAATTAAAAGCTCTCTCACTTTCTGCTTTCGGAGTATCCTTGTTTATATAAAGATAGTCATTATCGTCAAATAGTTTATGAGTTGGTTCTGCTAATACAAACACTCGTTCTATATCTTTTTTATTTGATAAAGTAATAACATCTGATTTCACAGCCTTTTTAGCTCTAATAGTAATATTTAATATGGTATTTTCATTATCAATGCATTCTTTTAATAGAATCCGTATTTCATTGGCTCTATCGTTTGATAGATTTTCTCCAAATATTGGAAATAACGAGACTAAGACAATCTTATCTGTAACAGAGAAAGGACGTCGCCTTTTTTCTCCTTTTATCCTTACTATCACTTCTAAATTATCAATATTCGCTTTCACAAAATCCTGCACTCTTTTTGCTTCATTATTATTGGAAAGCTTTGCCGTATACTTCCCGCAGTATTTTACAAGGTGCAGAGTATAAATATAAATAATCAATCCCCAGAAAGCTTCTTTATCAAGATGTAGCTTGGCTAGATACTCTTGTAATTTCTCATGTTTATAAAAAGTACTTTCCGTGACTTTAGGGGGAAGTTGTTGTAAGAAACCATTATATTTTCTGCAAAAGATATAATTCTCATTGGTAAGGTCAGCCCAATCACCATCGAATACCCAGAAATATCTATCTTGGTATATATTTATATATCTAAAAAGATTATCTGTTATATCCATCTATCCTATTTTATATACTCTATAGTGACAAATTATTATCCATTCAAAAATAAGCATATTCTGTGTATTTCTAAAAAAAAATACATATTTTTGTAGTAAAATTATATATTATGAAAAACGTATTTATTTCATATTCTCATAAAGATGAAGAATATAAGAACCAGCTAATAGCTCATTTAAGTGGACTAGTAAGAAATAAAATCATACACTTATGGGATGATAGACAAATTAAAATAGGTGATTCATGGGACGCAACAATCAAAAATAAATTAGAAGAATCAGATGTCGCTATTTTTCTAATAAGCTCTGATTTTTTAAGTTCCTCCTACATCAATGAAGTCGAAATTAAGAAAACTTTAGAAAGACACTCCAAAGGAGAAATATTGCTTATTCCCGTTTTTCTACGCCCTTGTGATTTTGAATCTTCTGAATTTTCCTCATTGCAAGGTGTCCCTAGGGACGCCAGATTTGTTGTAGAATTTCCCAATATCGATTCTGCCTTTTTGAGCATTGTTAAAGAACTTAAATCACTAATTAATAATTTTGAACCAGTAGCTAAGGTAACAGCTATTCCCCAAAAAGAGACAAGCAATAATCTTCTTTCCACCAATAACCAGTGGGATAATTGCGATAGCCCACCAGATATATTCAAATGGGTAGGAAGAAAAAAGGAATTAGAAATAATAAACAATGACCTTTTTAAAGTTCTTTTTATTACAGGATTAGGCGGACAAGGTAAATCCAGTTTAGCCGCAGCATATATTTTGAACAAAAACATGTCACATAGTTGGATACAATGGGACTGGAGAGATTTTAAAGAAGAAGGTCATCGTTTGAAAAGTAAGTTAATTGAAATCATATGTCGCTTTTCTAGAGATTATGATGATGTAGATTTCAATGATATACCATTTCCTAATTTATATGATATATTTTTTCAAGCTATACATGGAAAAAAAATAATATTTGTTTTCGATAATATTGATGCTTATATTGATTACGAGAAGTTTATTCCAGAACATGATTTTAGAATATTCATTGAATACATTTTGCAGAAAAATCATGAATGCAGATTTATATTTACTTGTAGACCTTTTATAAAACAGGCGGATGTCGGTTTTTTCCAAATTGAACTAAAAGGATTTCCATACGAAGAAAGTGTTGAACTATTAGAACAATATAATATCAGTATAAGAAATACAGAGAAGGATAAACTATACCAAGAACTTCACAATTTAACACAAGGACACCCACTTTGGTTAAACTTATTGGCAGCTCAAGCTACAAGAGGTATTGATAAATTAGAAGAATTTATCAGTAATATAACTAAAGGTGTCAATAGGGGAGATTTGACAGAAACAAGTATTGTATCAGAACGAATTCTAGGAGAACTCTGGAAATCTTTAAACAATAAACAAAAAATATTACTACGGTGTTTGTCTGAATTAATTAAATCTGAAGAAAAAGATGAAATAGCTAAAATTATTGCAGGAGAATTGAATTACAATCAATTTACTAGAGCCTTGAACAATTTAAAATTATTAAATTTAGTTGTAACAAAGACAAAGCCAGGTAGAGAGGAAGAAATAGAACTACATCCTCTCGTTAAAAATTTCCTCAAATACATTCTACCATTAAATGAACAAAGCAAATATATATCCATTATAATTGATTATTACGACAAAGTTACATATATCCTCAAAAAAAGACTTAGCGGAAATGAAACTTTACAATTTTATGAAAAATGGACAAATAAGGTTGAATTAGCTATCAATAAAAGAGATTACAGAAAAGCACTCGTAACATTAGAAGAAATTTCAGTGCCAATACAAACTGCTGGTTTTATAGAAGAATTTTTCAGAGTCACGAAATTAACATATGATTCCATAGATTTCAATAAAGCTATTGAAAACGAATACCCTAATTTCATATCAACCTTATCAAGCATTGTTACTATAGCCTCAGAGCTTGGCAACTTCAATTATGCAGAACAAACCATAAAACGATATGCTGATATTGTTAAAAATAAAGGATATCATTATATCATATTATGTGAATTGTATTGCAAGTATTATTGGAACAAACTTGATTATGAGAAGTCAATTGAATGGGGAGATAAAGGGCTACTACTTCTTAAGCAGTCAGAAGCTGATATTACTGTAGATATTGAGCATACATTATATCTTGCTAAACGTGATTCCAGAAATAAAGAAAGAATCAAAGAAGCTTTAGATTTTTTCCTAAGAGGATATTCACTTTATGACATAATAAATGACAATATACAAGAAGAACTACCTTCTTATTTCTATGGAAATATTGGTAGATGTTTATATCTATCAAACGACTTTAACAATGCTCTGATATGCTATCAAAAAACTTTTACACTTGTTTATAAAGAAGAAATATCTAATAGATATATTAATAGAGGTTACATAGCGTATTGGCTAGGACAACTGTTAAATAAAATGGGAGATTATAAAAATGCATATTTTTTCTATTCTATTTGTATCTTTTATTGGAAAAGATACTCTCCACACAGAATTTCTAGGGTTGAGGATGAATTAGTTATTTTATTGAGAGAAACACCAGAGGCCACAGAATTAAAGAAAATAGATATAGATATTATTGAAGGATTATGTAAATCATATTGTAGCAATACTATATCATCCTAAGACTCACAGACATATATAAATCATTACACAGCTTTAATACCATCTAGTAAATTCTGCTAGATGGTATTAAACTCTAAAGGAGGTTCTTCATTGCTTCATCTATTTGCTCATTCTCAAAGCTATCAAGATAATACTGTGTCGTTGACAAACTTGTATGTCCCAATGATTCGCTTATCAATGCGATGTTTACACCAGAACGTTTTAATACTGTGGCAAATGAATGACGCGCAACATAGGTTGTTAGCGGAATACTAATATCCAAATGGGCACCTATCTTTTTAAGAGCTTTATTCATGCCTTTTATTACTTTTCTAATCCTGTCATATTGCTGTTGTTCAGTAATATGAAAATTACGGTCTAATATTGGGAAAACATAATCATTCAGCTGTGAGTCCGGTTTCCTATATTTATCTACAATTTGTACGGCTTGAGGCAAAAGTTGAAATGTAATAGGCTGCTTTGTCTTATGTCGTACAAAGCATATTCGATTATTTATAATATCTGAATATTTCAAATATGCTATATCAATCATATTCATACCACAACCAAGATAACTAAAAGAAAATAAGTCTTTGGTCAAATGAAGTAATGGGCTATAATAAGTTGTTATCTCCATTAAATCAACATTCATTATTTTATGTATTTCAGCCTTAGGAATTGCCCTCTTGCATTTACCCTTACGATAATGAGATATTTTGAATTTTACAAAAGGATAATACTTCTCGTTCACCACATTATCTTCTATTGCTTTATTATAAACAGCACGTAATTCTCTCATTCGTATTCCAATCGTATTATCAGAATTACCACGTTTACGAAGATAAAGCTCATAACGCTTTAACCAATTTACATCAATATCCGTGAAAGATATATCCAAATTACCTGCGAATCTCAATACAGAATTATAACAACTAATGTAAGCCTTGGCATTACCTAATCGCTTCTCGGCAGTCATATACTGTATGATGTATTGAATATAATCTCCCACATTCTGTTTATTACAACTTCGTTCCACGTATTCAGCCAAAGATTGTGGAGTAAAGTCTTTACCAAGCGCTTTCAACTCAAACATCATATTGACATATTCTTGCCTCGTTTGATTCATGATACTCAATAACTGTTCACGATTGGGATAGTTTCTTTTAGGTTCTTCTTTATCAAAATTCCAACAAGAAGCTTTAATTGAAATTCCCAAAGATTTAAAGTAACGTAACTTACCTTGGCTAATTCTCAACATCAACGGGTGTTCTCCATTAGCCAAAACTTTTGATTTAAAACAAATAATGCCTATATTAGCATCCATAACGTAACATATTATTGTCACATTTTGGTTTGCGCTATGGTTTACACCAATAAACAAATAAGAGATATTTTAGAAGTCAGACATAAGATTTGGCAAGAACCAAAACAGCCATAAATGCCTTATAATCAGAAGCTCTGCTGGTAGCTTTCAAAGGCGTCAGCCTTTGGAAGACGCAGGTTCATAATCATGAGGTCCCCGGTTCAATCCCGGGTCCCGCTACTTGATAAGAATAAGGCATTTGGGAGGCTTCCACTTCTGGGTGCCTTTTTCTTTTTTACATCAATTGGTAGCAGGTGACGCTATAGGTGACGCTAATTAACGAATAAGCCCCCGAAAGCTATCCATAAAGCTTCCGGGGGCAATTCTATTTTACACTTTTATTCCCATTCGATAGTCGCATTAGGCTTCGGTGACATATCATAGCAAACACGATTCACATTCTTCACTTCTTTCAGAATACGGTCTGTGATTTTCATCAGAATAGGCCAGTCTACCGGTTCAATAGTAGCTGTCATGGCATCTACCGTATTGACAGCGCGGATAATCACCGGCCAATCGAAAGAACGGGCATTATCACGTACACCAACAGATTTAAAATCGGGTACTACAGTAAAGTATTGCCATACTTTTTTATCCAATCCGGCAATCTGGAATTCCTCACGTAAAATTGCGTCAGATTCACGTACTGCTTCTAAACGATCACGTGTAATTGCTCCCAGACAACGTACACCTAAACCGGGACCGGGGAAAGGCTGACGGTAAACCATCTCATAAGGCAAGCCCAACTCCAGACCACAAGCACGAACTTCATCTTTGAACAACTGGCGCAAAGGTTCTACAAGCTGGAATTTAAGATCTTCGGGCAGACCGCCTACATTATGATGAGATTTCACCATTTTAGCAGTCTTCGTTCCACTCTCCACAATATCCGGATAAATAGTACCCTGACCCAAGAAATCGATACCATCCAGTTTACGTGCTTCTTCTTCGAACACACGGATAAACTCACCACCGATAATCTTACGTTTCTGTTCGGGATCTTCCACGCCTGCCAATTTATCCAGGAAACGATCTGTTACATCTACATAAATAAGATTGGCTTTTAACTGGTTACTGAACACCTCGACAACGTCTTCAGACTCACCTTTACGCATCAAACCATGATTGACGTGCACACATACCAAATTGTCACCGATCGCTTTCAGAAGCAAAGCAGCTACCACAGAACTGTCAACTCCACCCGACAATGCCAGCAATACTTTCTTATCGCCTACCTGACGCTTAACCAGTTCGATCTGATCATTGACAAAGTTTGCCATGTTCCAATTAGCTTCAGCTTGACAAGTATCGAATACGAAAGACTTTACAGCAGCTTTAATAGCCTCGATATCATCTGTAAATGCCGGAAGCTTCACTGCACAGGTTGCTTTATCGTGACCGGCAGCCATGACAGGGATACCCATTGTATAAATCGCCGGATCTACGTCAATAGCAACGCCGTCAATCACATTGTTAGGTCCACCATTGATAATAATACCCTTTACGTTGGGCAATGCTTTCAGTTCTTCCACTGTGATATCGTGAGGATAAATCTCACTATAAACTCCTAATGCACGGATGGCGCGAGCCAATACCGTATTCTCGTGACTACCCAAGTCAAGGATAACAATCATGTCCTGTTTCATCTGATTCTGGTTCTTTTAAGTTATTATATTGTATAAATTTGACTTTACCTTCAATTAGTCTGCAAATATAAAGATTTTAAAAGACGCTGCAATGTCTTGATTCCCAAAGTTTCATTTCAAATTCAGCCGAATGCCACATTTCTTTATCGCAACGACAGAATCCGGACTCTTTCCGAACACTTCTTTTTATGCCTTCAGCCGCATCACAAAGCGACTTCCTTTACCCAATTCACTTTCTACCGTCAGTGTACCACCATGTGCTTCCACAAAGTCTCTCGAAATAGACAAACCGAGTCCGCTTCCCTGAACTTTGGTGCCGGGAACACGGAAGTAACGGTCGAAAATACTCTTGTGATAACGGGGATCGATGCCTTTACCGAAATCCTGAACGTACAGGTCGATCATATCTCCTTCCTGCCTGGCACCAATCACGACACGCCCGTTTTCTTTAGAATAACGAATCGCATTGCTGAGCAAATTAGTCAATACCCAAGCTATCTTTTCACTATCGACAAAGAGCTTGCCGATTTTCTCTTCCGGGTACTCTACTTCTATCTGGATATTGAACTTATCCGCTTGTACCTGATTAGCTTTAATCGCATATTCTATCAGTTCAATGGGCTTCGTTATCTTCGGCATTAATTGCAGCTTGCCTGCCTCTACCTGAGTCATATTCAGCAATTCACCCGTAATGCTCAACAGGCGTTCGCTATTTTCCTTGATGCTTTTGGACAACTGTTCCTGTTCATCATTCAGCGCACCGACACGTTTATCTTCCAATAGTTGCAGACTCATCATGATAGCCGCAATCGGAGTTTTCAATTCGTGTGAAATGGTCGAAATAAATGTAGTCTTGGCAGAATCCAGTTCCTTGAATTCCGTTATATTCTTCAGCAAAATAACATCCCCTAATTTGCTGGGTTCATCCTTTCCGGCTTCCGTATTAATGATGGGGATATAGGAAGCCTTGAAATAGCTTTCTTTATCATCGGCATATATTTTTAGCGGCTCTTTCTGATCGCCTGGTGTCACCAGTTCACGAATCAGCCGGCGGAGCAGATCATTCTTCAAAGACAATTCTTCTGCCGATTTACGTATGACATTTTCTCTTTTCAGATTGAGCACATTCAATGCTTTATCATTAATAAACAAAATCTCACGGTCCATATTCAAGCCGATTATCGGATCGTCGATACTGTTCACGATGGCCTCAATGAATTTCTTGGCAGAAAGAATATCCGCTAACGTACTTGCCCGATACTCGGCCAAACGTTCCGCCATACGGTTGAAACTCTCGGCGACTTCCCGAAACTCCTGATTATTTCTCATATCCAGCCGTTCTTCATAATTATGATTGGCTATTTCAAGAATCCCTTGTTTCAGTTCCTTGATGGGTTTACTGATTGTTCGGGGCAACCAATACAGCAATGTCAATCCGGTCAATATACAAATACCGCCGGTAACGGAAATCCACAACAGAGCACGCTCCAAGGCAGGCATAGCAGCAGGACTGTCGGGCTCTGTGGCAGTCAGCAACTGAAGATTCACAACAGAAAGCGTCACCAATAAAATAATCATTCCCGCTAGCATCCCGATGCCGAGAATCAGTTTGGTTTTAATATTCATATCGTTCATACGGTTAATATTATGCAAGTATAATCAAATCTACATTAGCTTGTGACAAATTATTTAAAAACTTTCTATATCCAAGTATAGAGCAGATAGCACGAGGAAATCTCAGATTAGGAATTCCCATACAGACAGACGATATCTGTTTTTCCTGACAAACTTTGACAATACTCCCCAGAATATCCTTCGACTGTACCTGAACGACCTCCCCTCCCAGTTCTGCCACCAGTTTAAAATGATTCAACAGATAACGCTGACTAGCCAAATCAATCCTGTCCATACTCTCTTTCGGTGTCTGCACATAAAGAGCGACAAAAGTCGTATTATACCGTGTTGCCAGACGTGCCGCTTTCCTGATAATCCTTCTGGGTGTCTTCTCATGACTACTGATACAAGCCATAAATTTCTCATGCCTGATGCCGACTGCAACACCCATCACCACTTCGTTCTCCACTTTCTTCTCCACCCGAAGCGCCACTTCTTTCAGGGCCAGTTCGCGCAATTGAAGAATATTCTCGGTCCGGAAGAAATTATCCAATGCCGTCTGAATCTTTTCCGGACGGTATATCTTTCCTGCTTTCAGACGTGAGATCAACTCTTCCGCTGTCAGGTCGATATTCACAACCTCGTCTGCTTCCTGAAGCACGCTGTCCGGGACCCGTTCTTTCACTTCAATTCCCGTGATCTCCTGTACTTCTTCATTCACACTTTCAATATGCTGGATATTGATAGCAGAAATCACATTAATCCCCTCATCCAACAGAGTCATCACATCCTGCCAACGCTTCTCATTCAGACTGCCTTCCACATTGGTATGTGCCAGTTCGTCCACAATCACAATCTCAGGATGAATACGGATTATTGTATCCACGTCCATTTCCTCCAACTCCTTTCCTTTATAGAAAATTTTACGTCGGGGGATAACAGGCAATCCTTCCATCAGTGCCTCCGTTCCCGCACGTCCGTGAGTCTCAATATAGCCGATTTGTACATCCACTCCGTTGTCCAGTAATTCATGGGCCTCCTGAAGCATACGATATGATTTACCTACACCGGCTATCATGCCGATATATACTTTGAATTTGCCTCGGTGAGACTTCTTGATCAGATCCAAAAAATGTTGTACACTCTGTTCTCTATCCATATCCATTTATTTAATTCCTGTTTATAAACTATTTCAACCCGTAATAATCATCACGATCACCACGGGTCTCTGTATAATAAAAATTCATGAGTTTATATCTATGGCCTTAAAGTTACGCCAAAAACCAAGAAAGCATCTTCAACACATGGATTCCATATAGCCTGTGCAAATATCGGCAATGAAAACTTATCATTAATTTTTATCTCTGCCATTCCTTTTAATGCTATATTAGTCACGGCGAAACCACTATTCGTGTATATACTCTCCGCCTTATACGGCACTGCGCCACAAGTTACATTTAAATCGACATTTTTCACACTGAAAGGATAATTAAGTTCCAGATAGGATGAATAATTTTGTTTTAGTTCTCCGCTATCATTCAGTTTCTTGTCTTTTCCGGCAAACATCGTATACCATGCCACGGACAAAGGAAACTTCTCTACGGGCAGCGTATAAGATAATCCCGCTTCAAAATGATGTCCCGTTTCATGACTTTTAAAATTAAAATACTTGTATGCTCCTTCACCTTCCCACCACAGGTCGGCAACAGTCAGCGTAGGGCCTGCTTCACCCAACTTATAGGCAAGAGTCAGATCCAGTTCCTTGTTGCCTCCACTGAAATTAGTAGATCCCCATGCGGTAACAGAAAAGTTTCCGATCCCAAAACCTAGTGTGGGCTGAAAAGCTGCACCTCCCCCCTGATACATACCACGCCAGACATAGGAACTGACCACATCGCCCTGCACTGTAAATTCCTGTGCTTTTACCTCTGTTATACTCAATGCGCATACGACTGCTGCAACCAATGATCCCAAAACAATCTTCTTACTAAAAAAAGTCTTCATATTTATCTTTTTTATTTTATGTTTCTAAAAAAGAGCAGCGCCCTGCCCAGCCCTGTTTATCTGAACCGCAATAAATAACTAAAACGATTCGGACAGGAACGCTGCCCACTACTGTTTGATTATTTATTCTCTTCCAGTGCTATATTCAGTTTCAGCACATTAATCTTCTCCGTTCCGAAAAGTCCCAGAAAAGGTTTCTCCACACTTTTATCAACGATTTCCTTTACCTGATTCTCCGTCAGTCCACGCGCCTGTGCCACTCTCTTTACCTGCACGTACGCACATTGTGGAGTAATATTCGGATCGAGACCGGAAGCACTTGCTGTTACCATCTCCGCCGGAACTTCTTTACGGCTCAGATAAGGGTGATGTACCAGAAAAGTGTCGATACGTGCTTCGACTTCAGCCAGATATTCAGGATTCGTAGGTCCTTTGTTACTACCGGAAGAGCTGGTGGCATCATAGCCGTCTCCGGCACACGAAGGACGTCCCCAGAAATAAATGTCTTTCGTAAACATCTGACCTACATTAGCCGCACCTACCACTTTTCCATCCAGTGTGGCTACTTCAGCATTTCCCTTATTAGGACCTGCAACCTGTGCAAACAACCACAAAACAAGAATATAGAACACGGAAAAAAAGACACAGAAAACGAGAGTTATCTTTAGTGATTTAAATAAAGTTTTCATCGCTATTGTTTTTTAATTAAAAGAATAAACCTACTAATAAATCGATCAACTTGATTCCGATAAAAGGAGCAATCACACCGCCCACCCCATAAATCAACAGATTCCGGCGAAGTAAGGCACTTGCACCTATCGGCTTGTACTGAACGCCACGCAAAGCCAATGGAATCAGAATCGGAATAATAATGGCATTGAAGATGACTGCCGAAAGAATCGCACTTTCAGGACTATGCAACTGCATAATATTCAGTGCTGCCAATTCGGGAATAGCCACCATAAACAAAGCAGGAACAATGGCAAAATACTTAGCCACATCGTTGGCAATAGAGAAAGTAGTCAGTGTACCACGAGTCATCAGCAACTGTTTACCGATTTCCACAATCTCAATCAGTTTCGTTGGATCATTATCCAGATCGACCATATTACCGGCCTCTTTCGCAGCCTGTGTACCACTATTCATTGCCACTCCGACATTTGCCTGAGCCAAAGCAGGAGCATCATTGGTTCCATCCCCCATCATTGCCACCAGTTTACCGGACTGCTGCTCCTTCTTGATATATTCCATTTTATCTTCCGGCTTGGCTTCGGCAATAAAATCATCCACACCTGCCTTCTCTGCAATATATTTGGCAGTCAGCGGATTATCGCCGGTCACCATAACCGTTTTCACTCCCATCTTGCGCAAGCGTTCGAAACGTTCCTGAATGCCCGGCTTGATGATATCCTGCAATTCAATCACTCCCGTCACTTTCTGGTTTACACATACCACCAAGGGCGTACCACCATTGCTTGAAATAGCAGCAATCACCTCTTCCACCTCTTTCGGAAATTTATTTCCGGCACTTTCCACTATCTTACGGATAGCATCAAAAGCTCCTTTACGAATCTGAGTTCCATCCGGCAGATCAACGCCCGAACACTTGGTTTCGGCTGTAAACTTAATCATCCGCGCACCGGTCGTATTCAAGCTGCGCATACGGATGCCCGATTCACGTCCCAGTTCTACGATTGATTTGCCTTCCGGAGTTTCATCGGACAGAGAGGAAAGCAGACAGTTTTCTACAAAAGCGTGCAGATCAATGCCCGGCGCAGTGTGAAAATGGGTAGCTTTACGATTACCGATGGTGATAGTTCCGGTCTTATCCAGCAACAAGGTATCAATATCGCCGGCAGTTTCCACTGCCTTGCCCGATTTTGTTATCACATTCGCACGTAGTGCACGGTCCATACCGGCAATACCGATAGCAGAAAGAAGTCCTCCGATTGTTGTCGGAATCAGGCATACAAACAAAGAAATAAGTGAAGCAATGGTAATGACAGTATTGCTGTAATCGGCAAACGGTTTTAACGTCACACACACAATGACAAAGACAAGTGTAAAACCGGCCAGCAGAATAGTCAGTGCTATCTCATTCGGAGTTTTCTGACGAGACGCACCTTCTACCAGCGCAATCATTTTATCCAGAAAACTTTCTCCCGGCTGAGTGGTCACCATTACTTTTATATGATCTGACAATACTTTCGTACCGCCTGTCACCGAACTCTTATCACCACCTGCTTCCCTAATTACCGGAGCAGACTCCCCTGTAATCGCACTTTCATCGATAGAAGCCAGTCCTTCGATTATTTCACCATCGGACGGAATCACATCTCCGGCTTCACAAACAAACACGTCTCCTTTCTTTAATTGCGAAGAACTGACAGTCACTATTTTATTGCCTTCTACCTTTTTGGCAGGTGTCTCCTCACGTGTTTTACGCAGACTATCGGCTTGCGCCTTTCCCCGTGCTTCGGCAATAGCTTCGGCAAAATTGGCAAACAACAGTGTGATAAACAGAATGATAAACACAGCTATGTTGTAAGCAAACGAACCTTGTGAAGGGTTTATGATGGAGTAAAGTGTCACAAACAACATGACCACCGTAGCCACTTCGACCGTATACATGATCGGGTTCTTTATCATCAGACGTGGATTTAACTTCACGAATGACTGTTTCAAGCTTTCTATAACTTGCTCCTTTTGAAACAAAGAAGCTGATTTCATATTTTTCATATCTCTCTAATTCAGAATTACAAACTTAAATGTTCGGCGATTGTACTTAAAGCATGTACCGGGAAGAATGACAGAGCAGCAATAATAAAGATTACGACAAATGTCATTATACCGAAAGTCAGCGTATCAGTCTTCAATGTTCCGGCACTCTCGGGAATAAACTTCTTCTGAGCCAGCAGACCGGCAATGGCAACCTGTCCGATTATAGGAAGGAAACGACTAAGTATAAGCACAATACCACATGTCCAGTTCCAGAAATAAGTATTATCGCCCAGTCCTTCAAAACCTGAACCATTGTTAGCGGCAGAAGACGTATACTCATAGAGTTGTTCACTCAAGCCATGGAATCCGAGATTATTCAGCCATCCACCCTCACTTTCTACAAAGTCCGGATGATGTGTATATATATAACTTGAGATAGCAGTAAACACCAATATGACGAACGGATGCAACAATGCTACGATCGTAGCTATCTTCATTTCACGGGCTTCTACTTTCTTGCCCAGAAACTCCGGTGTACGCCCTACCATCAAACCACTAATAAATACCGCGATAATAATAAATGTATAATAGTTCATCCAGCCTACACCGACACCACCAAACCAAGTATTAATCTGCATATTCAGCATCTCCATCATACCAGACAACGGCATAGTAGAATCATGCATACCATTCACTGAACCGTTGGAAGTAACAGTAGTCACAATACTCCAGAGGGCTGTAGCTCCGGCACCCAAACGAACCTCTTTACCTTCCATCGCGCCATTATCCTGCGCAATTCCCAATGCATCGATACGGGGATTTCCGCCCATCTCCTGACTGACATTGATGCAGACACCCACCAAAAAGGCGAAAAGCATCACACCGAAAATACTATAAGCCAGTTTCTTCCTGCGAGTATAGAACCCTAATGCCAATGCCATTGCCATCGGAATAATCAAGATAGACCAGCATTCCACCATATTGGTAAGATAAGTAGGGTTTTCCAACGGATGAGAAGAGTTCACGCCAAAGTAACCGCCACCATTTGTACCTAATTGTTTGATAGGTACAATTGCAGCCGTAGGTCCTTGAGAAACCATCTGCTCCTGTCCTTCAAGAGTAGTCACCTGCATCTTTCCGTCAAATCCCATCGGGGTTCCCTGAAGAATCAGGATGAAACCTACAATCAAAGAAAGCGGCAGCAGGATACGGGTACAACTCAATACCAGAAAATGCCAGAAGTTACCGATTGTTTTTGTTGTCTTTGCAGCCATGCTTTTCATAATACCGGCCATAGCAGCCATACCGGTTGCAGCGGTAATAAACTGGAAGAGCATAATGACAAACAGCTGTGTGAAATAAGTCAATCCGCTTTCGCCGCTATAGTGCTGTAAATTACAGTTGACCATAAAACTGATACAGGTATTGAAAGCCTGATCCGGTGTCTGCGGCCCGTTACCGTCTGGATTCAAAGGCAACCATCCCTGCGAAACCAATAATACCATTCCCCAGAAAAACCAGAAAGCATTCAAAATCAGTAATGCTTTCAGGAACTGTTTCCAGCTCATTTCTTCCTTGGGATCAATTCCGCATACTTTATAAATGATTCTTTCAACAGGAACCATAAAATCCGACCAGGTTTTCTCTCCTTTATAAACCCTGGCAATATATTTTCCCAGTGGATAAGCCAGAATCACCATCAAAGCGATCTGTGCAACCACACCTAAAATTTCTGTATTCATACTTTTACCTTAAACTGTATAACTTTAAAACTTCTCGGGTCTGATGAGTACATACATCAAATAACCGAAGATTGCAATACCTAATACAAATAATGCTGTGTACATAATTCCTTCTCCTTCTTTTTAGATCTCTTCAAACCAGTCTACACATTTCCAAAACAGCCAGAAGCAGGCAAAGCCGCTTAACAGGCAAAAAATAAATGATAGTGTTACTTCCATGTTTTTTCGTTTAAATGATTATTTTAAAATTTCTTGGTAGACAGTATGCCAAATGCGTGCCAAAACAATGGAGTAAACAACAATAAGCTGATTGATAGAGCAATACAATAATTCATTCTGCTCATAGGTTCCCATCAGACCCTACCATTTTGAAAAAGCATCCCTATTTTGAAAAGGTTACTGCTTTCCAGACAAAATGTAAGGATCGATTTTCAAAACGAAAGAGTATTCCCATTTTGAAAAGGTGAAATAAACTGGTCATCAAAAGATAACACACTGATAATAAACGCTTAATGGATAAAAGAGGCTAATTGGTATATACTTTGCCCTTCAGCAGGTATGAAACTATATATTATATCAAACAGATTACCCGTAAAGGTTGCCAACCCGAATGGCACATTCGTCTTTTCACGCAGTGAAGGCGGAGTGACAACGGGATTAGATTCTCTTGAGACATCTTATGAGAAGCATTGGATAGGATGGCCCGGAATATGCGTTAATAAGGAAAAAGACAAACAGGAAATCAACGAAAAACTGCTGGAACTGAATTTCCATCCGGTCTTTTTATCAGAGGCACACATCAGAAACTACTACGAAGGATACAGTAACAGTACTATCTGGCCTATGTGCCATTACTTTTATGCTTATACCTTATATAAGAAGTGTTTCTGGCAGTCTTATCAAGTAGTCAATCAACTTTTCTGTGATGAGATTTGCCGCTTGATACGTCCCGGAGACAAAGTGTGGATTCAAGATTATCAGCTGATGTTACTCCCCGGTATGCTAAGAAAAGTATATCCGGAACTCTGTATCGGCTATTTCCATCACATCCCCTTTCCTTCTTACGAACTTTTCCGTATCCTTCCGGAACGTGCCGAAATACTGAAAGGATTGCTGGGAGCGGACTTTATCGCTTTCCATACCCACGACTATATGCGTCACTTTATCAGTGCCGTAGAGCGGGTACTGCACATCGACTTCAAACTGGACGAAATACAAATTGGTAACCGGGTAGTAAGGGTAGATGCTCTGCCCATGGGAATCAACTATGAGCTCTATCACAATGCCTCCCAAAATCCTGTAGTGCGGCAAGCCATCGACCGCAACCGGACCCTTTTCGGTAACCACAAATTAATCTTATCCGTAGACCGGCTGGACTATAGCAAAGGAATCCTCCACCGGCTGCATGGCTTTTCCAGTTTTCTCGAACATCATCCAGAGTATCATGGAAAAGTAACATTGGCAATGGTAATCGTTCCTTCCCGCGATCACGTAGGAAGTTATGCAGAGCTGAAAACGAAGATAGATGAAGAAATAGGTTCTGTCAACGGGCGCTACTCCACGATGAACTGGACTCCCGTCTGTTATTTCTATCATGGCTTTTCATTAGAAGAACTTACTGCCATGTATTATGTAGCCGATATTGCCCTGGTAACTCCCTTACGCGACGGCATGAATCTGGTAGCCAAAGAATATGTAGCTTCCAAATGCGATAACACTGGTGTACTTATCCTCAGTGAAATGGCAGGAGCCGCAGTAGAGATGACAGATGCTATTCAAATCAACCCGAATGATTCGGGACAAATAGAGAATGCTATCTGCCAGGCCCTGGAAATGCCGGCAGAGGAACAAAAGTTACGTTTGCAGCGTATGCAGAAGATATTGTCCGTACAAACAGTCAATAAATGGGCTGCCGACTTTGTAAATGGCCTGGACATGACTTGTATGAAGAACGATTCGTTACGGAAAAAACGTATCACTGCAGCAACCATTGCGCAAATCAAGCTGAAATACAATCAGGCAAAACAACGCCTGATCTTACTGGATTACGACGGAACACTGGCAGCGCTCAAGACACGCCCCGAGGATGCGAAACCGACTCCCGAACTTATTTCTATTTTACAGCAGATGACTGCTGATCCCTCCAACCATATTGTCATCAATAGTGGCCGGGATCATTTTACATTAGAGAAATGGCTCGGTTCGCTCCCTGTCTGCATGGCAGCCGAACATGGAGCTTTCTATAAGGAAAATGGTGTATGGCACAAAAATATAAAGAAATTGGAATGGAGCACCGGACTTCAGTCCATCCTGCAAATGTTTGTGGACAAAACTCCCCGTTCGCGACTGGAAGTAAAAGAGACGGCACTGGCATGGCATTACCGCGAAAGTGATGCCTGGTTGGGAACTTTGAGAGCACAACAGCTGGTCAATGCACTAATTTCCATTTGTACCAGACAAAAGTTACAAATCCTGCAGGGGAACAAGGTCATTGAAATCAAATCGCCAGACTACAACAAAGGATCGGAAGTAAACCGGTTGTTATCCAACAAGCGCTACGACTTTGTGATAGCAATGGGAGACGATACGACAGATGATGATATGTTTCAGGCTTTGCCCTTAAATGCCGTTACTGTCAAAGTAGGCAGTATTTCGGAAATAGCCAATTACAATTTACCGTCTCAGACCGATGTACTTCCTTTCCTGCAAGCCATTATAGGCAGACAAAAGGGAAGCGGTATCAATACTAACAGCACGGTGAAAAAACGGCTTGCCTCCGCTCTCGACTTCTTCAAGGATTTATTGAAAACTAAATAAAACAACCGTTATGAATACTCTGAATTATGGTATAACAGGCAACTGCCGTACGGCAGCCCTTATTTCCGAAACAGGAAATATCGAATGGTTATGCTTTCCCGATTTCGACTCCCCTTCCATCTTCGCGAGTCTGCTCGATCGCGAAAAAGGAGGAAGCTTCGGGTTCGAGGTATCCGATGATTACCGGATTACTCAAAGCTATGTACCTCATACTAATATTCTTTCTACACAGTTCTCCTCCAGAGAAGGAGAATTCGTTGTTCTCGATTATATGCCCTGCTATCGTTCCAAGGACGGTACAGGCCACTATCTGCCGGCAGAATTATATCGCTATATACATTGGCTGAAAGGGAAGCCCCGATTCAAAGTGAATTATCAACCGGCTCCTGACTATGCACGAGGCAAAGTGATTCTCAACATCACCTCTCAGTATATAGAAACATATTGTTCTTCCGAGAATAAAGACAGACAATATCTATATGCCTCCCTGCCATTGCAGGATATTGCCGGAAAAAAAGAGATAATACTTGAGAAGGATGAATTCCTGTTACTCTCTTATAATGAGAAAGTAATTCCGATCGACATTGAACGGGAGAAAATCGAATATTGCCGTACCCTTGTATACTGGTTAAACTGGACAAACCGGGGGAAAAAATACACCTTATACAATGATGTGATTGAACGCAGCCTGTTGGTGCTGAAACTTATGTCATATTATAATGGGGCAGTACTTGCTGCAATAACAACCAGCTTACCGGAGTCGGTTGGTGACGTACGAAACTGGGATTATCGCTTTTGCTGGCTCCGAGATGCATCTATGGCCATTGAAACGATGTTTCAGACAGGACATACCGGTGCAGCCAAACGTTTTATGAAATTCATTCAGGCAACTTTCGTAGCCAAGCACGACTACCAGATAATGTATGGCATCCGCGGCGAGCGTAAATTAACAGAAGTGATGCTTAACCATCTGTCCGGCTACAAGAACTCCGTACCTGTGAGAATAGGCAATGATGCCTACCACCAAAAGCAAAATGACTCCTTCGGGTATCTGATGGACTTAATTTATCAATATTACCGACTGATGCCCGGCACTCTGGATGAAATAGAAGATATGTGGGAAGTGGTGAAAAGTATTCTGGCAACTGTAATAGAGAACTGGCAAAAGCCTGATAAAGGCATCTGGGAAATCAGAGGAGAGAAACAACATTTTGTATCTTCGAAAATAATGTGCTGGGTAGCTTTAGATCGTGGAGCAAAAATCGCAGGTATGCTGAATAAATATAACTACAGCGAACGCTGGCAACAGGAAGCAGACAAAATCAGAAAAGACGTGATGCAGCACGGGTGGAACGAGAAGCTCCAGAGCTTCACACAGACTTATGACAATCAAGCTATGGACTCTTCTTTATTGTTAATGGAACCTTATGGATTTATTGAAGCAGATGACATTCGCTACCATAAAACAGTAGAGTCCGTAAAGAATGCACTTTTCCACAAAGGGCTGATGTATCGCTATAATAATGAAGATGATTTCGGTTTACCCACTTCCGCCTTTACTATTTGCACATTCTGGCTTGTACGAGCCTTGTTCGTCACCGGAAAGAAGGAAGAAGCACGGTGTTTGTTCGATGAAGTATTGAAATATTCCAATCATCTGGGATTATTCAGTGAAGATATTGATTTCGACACAAAAGAGCAATTAGGAAACTTTCCACAAGCCTATTCACATCTGGCATTAGTGAATACTGCTATTTTATTTGCGGAAGAAGAGAAAAGACAGGCTTTTATCCGCCCTTAATTTAAATCCTGTTTCTTCTAAAGAAGCGTTGAAGAAAGCAATGAAATCATTTCCTAAACCGCCAAAACACAGAAATCCCCGCCAGTCAATAAAGACCGGCGGGGACTCTTTAAAAACGGCGGCTACCTACTCTCCCACTGTTACGCAGTACCATCGGCGTGACG
>OBWL01000762.1_pt1 | contig 28830 bp, 29 predicted proteins | sample 1538061 | NCBI WGS metagenome assembly OBWL01 (sample SAMEA2580085, study PRJEB22360) | human gut metagenome | biome: human gut; feature: human-associated habitat; material: faeces | place: Denmark | collected 2008/2010
AAAAAAGGAATCTGAAAGCCTTATATTTACTGGCTTAGAGATTCCGAGAGATTATAGTACCAGTAAGGAGGAATCTCAACAGATTGCCAGGAGGCTGATAAAGCAGGGATTACGCTTGGAAGGTGTTCCCGGATTTTATATCAATCGGAAAGGAGACTGGGATCTGAATTTCTATGAAGGAAACAGCGGGTATCTTTGTCCTGTTTATACAGTAGACGGATATCTGGCAGGATTCCAGATACGATTGGACAACCCAAAGGGAAAAAATAAATATGTATGGCTTTCCAGTGCAAATCAAAAGAAAGGGTGTGGGATCAGCAGTATTGTAGGGATATCGGGAAAAGCAGAAGGAAATGAGATTTATGTGACCGAAGGAATTTTAAAAGCAGAGATTGCCCATCAGGTATCAGGAAAAACGTTCCTTGGGAATCCGGGAATTGGAAATTGGAGAGATTTGTATGAGGTTTTACAAGCATTAAAAAAGCGTGGTCTCTCCCATGTGGAAGAAGTCTATGACATGGATAAGCAGTTACGGCTTATATGTGACAAAAAGTATAGTGAAATCTGTGAGGAATGTGAAGAGAGAAAGAAAGAGGGCGATCCTTACTTTGAATGCCCGAAAAAAAGAGTAAAACGGGATACCATACGAAAAGGCTGTAATCATACATACCGTATCTGTGAGGAGCTTTCCTTATCCTGTAATCGGAACCAGTGGGATTTAGATCAGGACGGACTGTGGGCAGAACATGAAAAAGGGATTGATGACTGGCTGACAAAGGAAATCAGGAAAAACACAAGATAATTCATTTTTAAAATGTGCAAAAGAGGAATTGCGAAAGCAGTTCCTTTTTTGCATGGTTTAAAGTGCCATGGGAAAGGAGAACAATGTATGATTCGGGACAGACCTTAAGAAGAAATGGGAAACAGGGCAGTTTCCGGTGTGCAGCATATTCCCGAAAATGGAACTGCCCGTCTAAAAAACAATAAAGTGAAAGGAGAGAGCGTTTATTGAAAACAACATGGAAAAAACGATGTACAGCAGGATTTTTAGCTGTTTTATTAGGGTGTTCCTCTCTGCTTGCAGGTGGGAGCAGTGCTTTTGCAGCACCATTAGAACAGACAGATGTAAAAGAAGAAACACAGGCAGAAGACATTACGATTGAGCAGGGAGAAACTTTTGATCCGGCATCCGATTTCACCGGTATTACTGTAAAAGACGGAGAAAAGGTTTCTCTTGTTTTGTCAGCAGATAAAGAAGGAAAGCTGTTTGATGCAGACAGACCTGGAAGGTATGACTGTATTTACCAGGTCCAAAAACCTTCCGGAGATACTTATGAGATTACACGGAAAATCATTGTGAAGGAAGCGGGAAAGGAAGGAGAGAGTCCGCAAAAAGAGAAGAAACAGAAGAAAGAGATAAAAAGTGGGGAGGAAGATGCAGAGCCTGATGGTGCCAACATTGATACCAGTGCATTAAAGGAAGAAGAGGGTGTCTTGTTTTCCGTTGTCCCCTCTTCTATGGAACAGGCAAGGGAAAAAGCTTCTTTGGTGCAAGGGGAGAGGATTGTATACCCAAGTGATTTAGGTTCTTACAGTACCTGCTATTTTTACGTCAACGAACGGATTGCATACTGTCTGGAATCAAATCTGCAGTCCCCGCCTTCGTCTGATTACGTGGCAGAAATTTATGAGAGCAACTTAAACTTACAGAAAGTTTTGTATTATGGATATGGAGGGCCGGGGGATTTAACCGGAGAATATCTAAAGAATTATAGCAATGATATCAAATATGTCCTGACACATTTAGCAGCAAGTTACTGTTATGGCGGAGAGGAAGTGGCATTTGTGGGCTGCACGCAGGACGGACTGAAACGCTATGGTGTCATGGAATACATCAATTATCTTTGCGGGCAGGAAGCACCGCCAAGTGCTGCCATCAGCCTTTCTTCCACAAACGAAACCGCTTTTTTGGAAGGAGATGTGCAGAAAACAAAAAATATCACATTAAATGGAGACCATAGAAATTATATTACCCTTTCTTTACCGGAAGGTGTGACTTACCATGATACTGCCGGAAAGGAGCAGAAAGGAGGTTCCATTAAGATTTATGGTGGTACGACTTTTTACTTTACTGCAGAAAAAACCGTACATGGTACCTGGAATAGCGGAGATTTAGGCGGACAGGTAGGAGCTCAGTGGAAAACTCTGGTGGTTTCTACCGGTTCCGGCAATCAGGATGTTGGTTATGGGGATTTTTATGAGGAACCAAGTGCTAAGGTTTCATTTTCGATTCAATGGATGGATATTTCCTGGATTGAGGTCATCAAAGAAGATGCAAAAAGCAGTGTAAAACTTGCAGGGGCTGTTTTTGGGATTTATCGGGATCAGGCATGTACAGATTTGATTCTGGAGATGCCGCCAACAGATGAAAAAGGGGCAACTAAAGCGGAGCTGACAAAGACGCAGGATACAGTGTACATCAAGGAAATCACTGCACCGAAAGGGTATAAACTGAATACAACTGCTTACAATGTCAATCTGGAAGTAGCAAAAACACAAACACTGACTGTAAAAAATGAGGAACAAAAAGGGAAGATTATCATCCGAAAGCAGGGGGAAAAGCTGACAGGAGTATCCGGAGAGACTGGAAATCTGCAATTTACCTATACCAATGCTGCATTTGCAGGGGCAAAGTATAAAATTTATGCAGCAGAAGACATCTACAGCCAGGATAAGCAGACAAAAATCTATCAGGCAGGAGATTTGGCAGCAGAACTGGAGACAAAAGAAGACGGAAGTTGTTCTTCGGATATGCTTCATCTCGGAACCTATAAGGTGGTAGAGCAGCAGGCTCCGGATTCCCTGACAATAGGGAAGACAGAGGAAGAGCGTACCCATATGGTAACCCTTTCTTATGCAGGGCAGACAGTAGAAGTGGTTGAGGAAGAAACACAATATGAAAATGCCAGACCAAAGGTATCTGTGGAAGTGCTGAAGAAATCAAGTAATGATGATGCAGCATTGAAGGGGGCAATTTTTGGACTGTATGCAGATGAAGATGTTACCGGTGCAGACGGTTCCATGCTGGTTACAAAGGGAACTTTGATACAGAAAGCGGAGTCCAATGAAAACGGGAAGGCTGCATTTACTGCGGATATCCCAATTGGCTTCCATTATGTAGTAAAGGAAATTCAGGCACCACCTCTTTATGTTCAGAGCAGTGATAGTTATGAGTTCTTTTATGAATATAAAAATGATACGACCTACACGTATACCTTTGCACATACCTTTAAAAATAAAGAGGTACGGGGAGCAGTCCATATCAAGAAAATAGACAAAGATACACAGGACTCTGTAAGCCAGGGAGATGGAGATTTAAACGGGGCTGTCTATGGATTGTATGCGGCAGAAGATATCCAACACCCAAATGGAAAGACAGGACTGCTTTATAAAAAGGATCAGTTGGTCGTGCAGGGAACGATCGAAAAAGGTGTTCTGAATTTCAAAGATTTGTATCTTGGAAAATACTATGTACAGGAAATTTCTGCACCTCCTTCCAATGCATATTTGCTGGATCAAACCAAATACCCGGTAGATCTTGCATATGAAGGGCAAGATGTGGAAATTGTGCAGAAAAATGTGACTGTTTTGGAAACCATAAAAAAACAGGCATTCCAGTTAATTAAAATCAGTGATGATGGCAGCCAGACGGAAACAGAATTGCTGGAGGGTGCCGGATTTAAAGTGTACTTGATCAGTGAACTTTCTAAAGTAAAGGATGGTACCTTAAAACCATCGAATGGAACCGAATATGCACCGCAGGATTTTATCGGATATGATTTCAGTAAAGAGGAAACTGCATCTTATTATGAAAATGGAGAAAAGATACAGACAGAAGAAATGTTTACCGACAAAAAAGGGTATCTGTGTTCACCGGAACTTCCATATGGAAAATATGTGTGTATTGAAAGTACCATTCCGGAAAATGTAGAAGGAATTCAGCCGTTTTTGGTGACTATCGATGAAGACAGCAGGGAACCGCAGACATGGCGTGTCTTTAATGACCGTCCGATGCAGTTTTATTTTAAGATCATCAAAAAGGATGCACAGACGGAACTTCCAATTTTAAAGAACAGTGCCCACTATAAAATTTATGATGTGGAGAAGAAGAAATACGTCACTATGAAAGTACGGTATCCGAAGCCAGAAACAATTGCCGTTTTTGAAACAAATGAGGAAGGTTATCTGTTGACGCCGGAGCCGCTTAAAATGGGAACTTACCGGATTGAAGAAGTAAAAAGCCCGGAACTGTTTGTACAGACCGGATTTGAACAGGCATTAAAAAATGGAGAAGAAATCCTTCCGTTAAATGAGGTGACAAAGGAAGGAACTTATGAGAAAGCACCAAGGGAATCCATTACGATCAAAGTGGACAGCAATACTGCACATGAGGTGGAAGAGGAAACCGGAAAATATATTGTAGTGGTAGAGGTAAAGAACGATGAAGCGGTAGGAAGCCTGACGATCCAGAAAACAGGAGAAGTGCTTGTTGGTGCTGAAAAAGTAACAGAGCAGATACTGACAAAATTAAAGAATGGTCTGGCAAAGGCAGTAAACCAAGTGTCTAATCTGTTTACCGGAGAAGATGTTATGGAAACAGAAAAAGGATATGAGTTTGCGTATGAAGAACAGGGACTTGCAGGAGCAGAATTCTCTATTTATGCAAGGGAAACCATTTACTCACCAGATGGACAGGTAGACAGTGAGGGTAATCGGATCATACGTTTTGAAAAAGGCGCATTGGTTGGAACGATTGTAACAGATGGAAAAGGAAAAGGGACTTTAAATAATCTTCCGATTGGAAAATTTTATATTAAAGAAACAAAAACGGGAGATTCCTTTGTGCTAGATCCAGCCGAACAGGATTTTGAAATCACCTATAAAGGACAAGAAGTGGCAGTTGACTATGTAACAAAGGAAATCAAGAATCAACGGCAGAAAGTGGAAATTGAAGTGCTGAAAAAATCGGAAGCCACAAAAGAGCCACTGGAAGGGGTTTCATTTGGATTGTATGCAGGAGAAGATATTGTAAATGCAGCAGGAAAAGTTGTGGTGAAAAAAGATGAACTGGTAGCAGTTGAAAAAACAGATCAAAAAGGAAAATTGAAGTACTCGAATACCATTCCACACGGGAAATATTATCTGAAGGAACTGGAAGGTCTGCCAGGATATCTACCATATGAAGAGAAGATTGAAATTGATGCTTCTTATACGGATCCAGAATTGGAAGTGATTTCTATACAAAAAGAAGTGGAGAACCAGCCGACGAAAGTTGAAGTTACAAAAACAGACATTACTGGAGAAAAGGAAGTGGAAGGTGCCAGACTACAGATTCAAGATGAAGAAGGAACTGTAGTGGAAGAGTGGACTTCTACAAACGAATCGCATATCATTTATGCATTAAAACCGGGTAAGTACATACTTCACGAAGAACAGGCTCCAACAGAAAACGGATATGTGAAAGCAGAAGATGTGGAATTTACCGTAGAGGAAACCGGAGAAATCCAGAAAGTTTCCATGAAAGACGATCATACAAAGATTGAAATCACAAAAACGGATATCACCGGAGAACAGGAAATTGAAGGAGCCAAGTTACAGGTACTGGACGAAGAGGGAAATATCATAGAAGAATGGACCTCTACCAAAGAACCTTACCGGATCGAGTATCTACAGCCGGGAAAAACATATATCCTTCATGAAGAAGCTGCACCGGAAGGATTTTTGATTGCAGAAGATGTAGAATTTACTGTAGAGGAAACCGGAGAAGTACAGAAAGTTTCCATGAAAGATGAAGTACCAATGGGGCAGTTAATTATTAAGAAAACAGATGCAGAAGATCAGACACCACTTGCCAATGTGGAATTTGAATTGAAAAACAAAGAGACTGAGGAAGTGGTTGGAAAACTTACTACAGATAAAGATGGAGTTGCAACCAGTGAACTGCTGCCGATTGCCACATACGAAGACGGAAAAGCAGTAGGACCGATTACTTATGTATTATCGGAAACGAAACCGTTGGAAGGATATGAAGAGCATACGGAAACCTATGAAATCACATTTAGTTATGTGGACGCAAAAACAAAGGTTATTGAAGTGGTAAAAGAAATCCAGAATAAGAAACTTCCGCAGACACCGGAAAAACCAGAGGACGTAAAAACCGGGGATAATACCATGCTCCTGCTGCCAATCGGTATTGCAGTAGTAGCGGCCTTTGGTATTGGTATTGTCCTTTGGCGGATCAGACGCACAAAGAGATAAAAAGCATTTGGAGATGATGGAACACTAGACCTGCGGGGTGGTGTAAAGAACATTTCTGGATGCTTTACCAGAAGATTTCGGGGCGGTACCGGACCCCGCAAGTGAAAGGAAAGGTGATGCTGAAGCGAAAGAAAAGAATTTAAAAGTTTTTATAAAAGTGTAAGCGGCAACGAAGCAGAAAAATGCAGGTATCCGACCAGATTGGATACTTATGGCTGTGGCTGTATGCATAATTGTTCCTACTGCTATGCACGCAGCCTTTTGGATTTCCGCGGACTTTGGAACGCAGAAAATCCAAGAGTGGCAGATATCCAGAAAATCCGGAGAAAATTGGAAAAGGTGCCACAGGGAACCATGTTAAGACTTGGAGGCATGACAGATTGCTTTCAGCCGATGGAAAGTCAGGAACAGATTACCTATCAAACCATAGAACAGTTAAATGAATATGGTATTGGGTATCTGATTGTGACAAAATCCCATCTAGCAGGAGAGGAACGATACCGGAAACTTTATGATCCGAAGCTGGCACATATCCAGATCACCATTACCTGTTTTGATGATAAAAAGGCTCTTGCCTATGAAAAGGCAAGTAGTCCGTCAAAGCGGTTAAGGGCATTGTTAAAATTACAGGAAGAGGGCTTTGATGTCACATTACGATTAAGCCCTCTGATTGAAGAGTATTTGGATTTTGATTACTTAAATAGGCTGCCGGTAGACAAAGTTTTGGTAGAATTTCTTCGGATGAATGGGTGGATTAAAAAGTGGTTTCCGGACTTGGATTACCAGAAATATGTTCTGCGTCAGAGTGGGTACTGGCATTTACCATTGGAAGAAAAAATCAGGATATTGAAAAAAATTCATCTTCCGTTGACGGTCTGTGAAGATGTCACAGAACATTATGAATATTGGAAACAGCATATCAATCCAAACCCACTGGATTGCTGTAATTTAAGAAAATAAGAGGCATAAGTGCAGGCGGTAGCATATCAGTTTTGGTATGCTGCCGCTTTTTTACGTTGGGGGTAAGCAGATGAAAAAAGAATACTTTTTACTTGGGATATTAAGCGTGATCTTGCTGGCAGCAGGAGTCTGGATTTATCAGATTATTAGTGAATATCAAAAAGCAGAACGGGAATATGAACAGTTACAAGAATATGTAAAAGTAGAGAAGAATACAAGGGATCCGGAAAATACGAAACCAAATGTTGCAGAAGATGATAAGGAAGGAGAAAAGCAGGAAGAAACTGTAACGGTGGATTTTGCTTCTCTGCAGGCAATTAACCCAGATATTGTAGCGTGGCTTCGGATTCCGGGGGTGTTGGAATATCCAGTAGTGAGAGGGGAAGATAATTCCTACTATTTAAACCATACCGTACAAAAAACTTATAACATTGCAGGAAGTATTTTTCTTGATTATCGGAACGAACGGGATTTCTCGGATAGTAAGAATATTATCTATGGCCATAATATGAAAGATGGCAGTATGTTTCATGTGTTGAGAAATTATCAGGACATTGATTTTTTTCAGGAACATACGGATATGGAGGTTTATTTACCAGATGGAAGGAGTTTGAACTACCAGACTACAGCTTGTGAACAGGTACCGGCAGATAGTGAGATTTATCAGATAGAAAGAGGATATGCTGAGGATAGTAAGGAAAATGAAATCATATTGTCTACTTGTAGTGCAAAAGCAAATATCCGGATTGTTATAAAAGCGGATTTGAAAAAATAATTTAAAACAATAACTGCAAGATATTTTGAAAAATCAGATAACAAAAGGAGGGCACTAAGTGTATTTAATAGAAATCGATACAGGAAAACTTGATTTTCAATGGATATCACACGAAGAATATATCAAGCCTTTATAGGAAGTGGTATCTGTCAACTTGACTTCGGAGGTGGTAATCAGATTTAAGATGTTCATGACCTGTTCGGCAATCCATTCCACGATTCCATCAAGTATTACCATAGTTAAGTTCCCTCCTTAACCGTTCCACTTGCCGCCGGCAAAGAACGGAGTGATATAGGTCATGATAAATCCAAGTCCGTTTAGGATTGCCCGAGTAATAATGATCCGTTTGAGCCATTATTTGCTTGCTTAAAGGCAATTTATAGTCAGAGATAATCCTGTTAATTTTACATATAAAACCATACATTTTGCAATAGTTATTGAACAATGTGAAAACTGACATATAATGTGCTTATCAAACAAAAGAAAAGGGAGGAGAAAATAAAGTATGGAAGCAAGATTGAGAGAGAAGTTTATTTTGCTAGAAGGAGGGGAAGAAAAGCATTCAGATATTCTTTATCACATTGAGAGCAGTGTGTTTTACAGGTTATATAAAGAGCCGACAAAACAAAATTTTAGGAAGTATTTTTCTGAAAATGAAGAAAGCGAAGATGTTAACAAAATTCTGGGAGAAATAGAAACTGAGAATGCAGGGTGCAAATGTGGTTGCAAGACTTGTGGTGGCTTCATAGAAAAAAATCCAGAAAATTTTGTTATTAGTAAATTGGCATTGGTATTAACCAGCAAATGTAACTTGAGATGTAAATATTGTTATGCAAATTATGGAATGTATGATTATACAGAAGAAAACACGATGTCTGAAAAGGTATTGATTGAGGGGTTGGAATATCTCAGCCAAAATTATAAAGAAATTAAATCAATTCAATTTTTTGGTGGAGAACCCTCTTTATGTGTAAATCTTATCCGTAAGACAATTGCTTTTTTTAAACAAGCTGTTGAAAAGGAAAAAATAGAGTCAGAACCGGTATATGGGATAGTTACTAATGGGGTATTCATGAGTAAAGAACTAATGGAATTATATGTTGATAATAATTTTTTTATTACTATTAGCTTAGATGGTCCAGAGGTAATTAATAATAAACTGAGAATTGACTCAAAAGGTGAGGGGAAATATCAGCAAATTAAAACACATTATGAGCAGCTCATAAAAATGGGTGCAAGAAATATAGGTATTGAATGTACTTATACCGTAGAACACATAAAAGATGGTATTACACTTGTGGATTTGGTAGAATTTTTTGATAAAGAATTCAACTGCGCAATACCGCATATAGTGCCGGTTAGCATAGATTCCAAGCATGAATTAAGTATATTGAGAGAAATGGAAACATATAAAAAATATCTTAATGAGTTGATTTCTTATACATTTGACAAGATGATTGAGGAGAAAAAGGCAGCATCCATTGCGATAATCATGGGATTAATAGGACGGGTACTAACACATTCGGGTCAACAAACTATTTGCCCTGCGGGAGTTCAAACTTTTTCATTATCACATGATAAAAATATTTCACCATGTTTTATGTATACATCAAATAACAACGTTTCTTATGGAAAAATTGGTGATTGTGCGAAGTCCATTTTACAAAAGGCTTACGCATTTGATAGGAAAATTAATAATAAACAGGTTTCATCGGATTGCTCAAAATGTATTGCGAGAGCAGTATGCTCATCGTGTCTTGGCAGTTTTGAGATTAATGATGGGAAAGCACACGTATCAGATGCTATATTTTGTGAAACTATAAAACACTCCACTTTGACAATATTATCCAATATCGGGCTGATTAAGAGCAATAAAGAAAAGTGGGAAAAGTTATGTGAATTTTTGGGGGAACAATCAAATGAAACAAAGCAAAAAAAATGATGCGAATCTTCTTATAAGATTTTTGAAGTACTTTTCTCCTTATAAAGTACATTGCTTGGGATTAGTAATTCTTATTTTTATTAATCTAGCGTTTTCTCTTATTCAACCTATATTATGGGCAAAACTGCTTACATCGCTTTTTAGCAAAAGTATAATCCAAATGAGGAATATTATTATTTGCTTGGCACTACTTTACCTTGCCAGTACATTGGGGAATTACTTTCAGTCTGTTTTAACAGCTTATTTAAATGCCAAATTAATAAACAATATACAGAATTGTATTTTTGGAAATCTTTTATCTATGAATCTGAAATACTTTGATGAAAATTGTAATGGGACACTTATTTCAAAAATCGTTATGGATATAAGTCAAATAATAGATCTTGTTACTGGGCAAATAATTCCAGCTTTTGTCAATGTATTGAAATTATGCTTATTATTCGCAATCATGATGAAAATTAATATCTGGTTGACGATAGTAGCGGTTTGTATGATTCCGATAGTTTTGGTTATTTATAGCAAGCAAACGAATACTCTACGAGTTAAACAAGGAGAAGTGAGAAGAGCGAATGATACAATTATAGGTATTATACAACAAGCTGTGTCGGGAATACGAGATATTAAGGCATTAGGGCTTAAAAAAGTTGAAAAGAAGGTGTTTAATGAAGGGAACCAGGTCAAATTTAAGGCCACATTTAATTTCAATATGTTTATTTTGGCATTTCAAACACTTATTTCTATACTTGGAATCATTGGCGAGCTTTCTATTTTTGGTATCGGTAGTTATTTGGTAATGATGTCTGTTTTATCAGTAGAAAAGTTTATACAATTCACATCATATAGTCAACAATTTAGTTCTTGTAGTTTGTCGCTGGTAACTATTGTATCAGATTATCATAAGATTATTGTATCGCTAAACCGGTTGAATGAAATAGAACAAAATATCAGTGAAAGCCATGAAAAATTCGGTGATTTGTATTTGCAAGGAGGAAGTGTAAATATTGAATTTGAAAATGTAAGTTACGGATATACTCCGGTACCAGTATTTCAAAATGCGAATATGACTGTAGAACCTTATAAGATTACAGCAATCATTGGACAAAGTGGCAGTGGAAAAACGACGGCTATAAATTTGATACTGGGATTGTACAAGGCTGAAAGCGGAAGCGTGTTGATTAATGGTGAAAAAATTGAAAAATATTCTGAAAAATCATTGAGACAGCAGATCTCTGTAGTGAGTCAATCACCTTTTTTGTTTAACTGTACTGTTAGGCAAAACTTTAAATATATCAATCCGGATATTAAAGATGAAGAAATAATTGAGATATGTAAATGGTGTGATATTCATGCTTCGATAATGAAATTGCCAGAACAGTATAACACAGTTGTCTCTGAAAATGGAAATAATTTTTCCGTGGGGCAATTGCAGAGATTGAGTATTGCAAGGGCATTGGCTAAGAAGTCTCCTGTATTGCTGCTAGATGAACCCACATCCGCTTTGGATGTAGGAAGTGCAGCAAGTATTAAACAACTTCTTAAAAAGCTTAAAGCATATAAGACGATATTAGTAATCAGCCACAGCAGAGAATTAATTGAGGCTTCAGATTACATTTATGAAATACAAGATAATAAAATTGTAAGGGTTTAGGAGAGAAAAAATGGAAGAAATTAAAGTGAGCACATTAATCGGAACTACTGAAAATAGAGACAAAGCAGAAAAGGAAATTCTGATAAAATCAGGTTTTGCATGTGGTTTTTTTTGCAAATAGTTGCTTTTAATAAGAACTAATAATAGTTCTAATTAAAATAAAAGAAACTTATAGGAAGGAGGAATAGAGCGTGGAAAAAGTACAAGGAATTAAAGGCAAAAAGCCAGAGATTCAATTACCACTGGGTACGCTTTGTGGGTATGGGTGTCCGGCAACAGGATTCTTCTGTTACTAAGAAAGAATAAATTTAATAGAAAGGAGGAGCGTACATATGGAACAGATTACAATGCAAATGTCTGTATCAGAAACCATAAACCCTAGAGGTTTTTTGTGTGGAGTAGGATGTGCATCAGGTTTTTTTTGCTTTTAAAAAATAAACAAAAAAGGAGTTTTACTATGGAAAAAATATATTTAGAATGCCAGAATGGTGGAAATGAAGGAAGTAGACTTGTTGGCGCAGGTTGCGGAATAATTTGCTTAGGAGCATTATGTGTAAAAGGTATTGGATGCTAATAGCAAATAGAACTATTTAAGAAAGATGTTATTACGAAAAATGGAGGAAAACTGTATGGAAGAAATTAGAGTTATTACAAAAGATGCAGTAGTAGAACCGGTACCAAGAGGTGTTATTTGTGGAGTGGGGTGCGCATCAGGATTCTTTTGTTTCTAAAGAAATAAAGATCCACTTACATTAGCAAAGCATGAACAAATATGAGAAAATTTTCACAGAAATAAGGAGGCAATATATGGAAAAAATCAAAGTAATTACAGAAGGTACAGTAGTAGGACCAACACCAAGAGGCGTTATCTGTGGAGTGGGATGTGCATCAGGATTTTTTTGTTTCTAATAGGAGGTAAAAATGGAAAGTATTAATTTGACTGGAAGTGCTGAAACACAGAGATTTATTTTTGGCTTACTTTGTGCATCAGGATTTTTTTGCTAAAGTAATTGTAAAGTAATTAGTACACCAGCACAAACATATCTATATTTGTGCTGGTGTACATTTAGCGCAAATGTTCGGGAGGCGAGAATATGTGGAATTTACTAAATATTGTCAACAAGACACTAGTAGAAAATATTCCTATATGGAAGTATGGGATTAAACTTATAATCGCATTGATTTTCTTATGTGTTATTGCAATCATATACTTTTGGTTAAAAAAAAGAAATGAGTGTATTTGTATTCAATGCGGCAAGGAGGTAAAAAAAACAGATCATTTTTGTGCAAAATGTGGAACAGAATTAGACAACCAAAGCAATGTTATACTGGCATCATCTAAATATAATAAAGTGTTTTGGAGGTTATTCATAAGTATCCTTATTCTCTTAACTGTCGGAACTATTATAATAGGAAATGAATTCAATAAAGGAACTTTTTCAAACTATTCCACAGGTATGTATAGTGGCGAGGTCTTTCAACTATATGAGCAAAGTGATGACACTTGGGGAATACAATGTGATAAAGCATTAAGTAGTGGTACCTTTAATCACATGATTTCAGTTGATGATTTTTTACCAAAGCGTTTAATCGTTGAGTCATCTTCTAGTGGTGGAACATTAATTCTAAACGTAATTCAAAATGATAAAGTGGTAAACAGCTTTGACATTAGCAATACAGACGGTGAAAAAGAATATGAATTAGTGCAGTTAGAAAATGAAAAAATTAAGTTAAGTGTTGAACATACAAAAATATCAAACACTAGATTTAAAATTCGATGGGAATAAGAAAGATATGTATGGAATGCAGTAATATAACATTCCATACATATTCTATATACTGAAAGAAGGGCTAATTATTTGAATGTATTTTATATCAAATTGATAGCATTGATTACAATGCTAATGGATCATTTGGCATATTTTTTTCCAAATATCTTTCCGGGGATATTTCATTGGGTTGGACGATTGGCAGCACCACTATTTATTTTTTGTTTAGTTCAAGGAATCTTACACACAAGTAATAGAATAAATTATCTGAAGCGGATTTACTTTTTTTCTATCATTATGTGTTTGGGGAATGATATCTTGAATGCTAAACTTGAGCCAAACATACCGATTATGAGTAACATATTTACTACGCTGTTGCTTATTGCGATTATTATCACAATATTAGAAGCGCATATAAGTACTCTACAAAAGGTAGTTTTTGTGACATTATATATCGCATGGCAGTTTTTAATATTATTTATAGGGAATTACATAATTACAACTATAGGACTTAATGATCCGATGGATGTATATATTGGTCTGAGTACAATGGGAACCTTATTTCCGTGTATTTTTTATGCAGAAGGAGAACTAATTCTTGTAGTATTAGGAATAATATTGTATTTGTTTAGAAGAAATAAACGAGCATTTATAACCGCGTATGTGTTTTTTTGCCTACTTTTCATTGTAGCACCTCTTCTTGAGGGGAATAGAGGCATAGAATTAATTAACGATGCATACCAGTGGATGATGATACTTGCATTGCCAATCATGTTGAGATATAATGGAAAAAAAGGTTTTGGATTAAAATATTTGTATTATATTATATATCCGGTACATATCTGGCTATTTTGTCTAATGAGTAGCTTGTAAAATATATATAGAAGTTGGCTTTCAAAGCTATTTTTTTATAGTAAAGATGTAGTACGTGCTATATGTAAATTAAGAAGGTCGAGGAAGGCTTATTGTTTCAGGTTTAAGGAGTAAAAATGCTTAATATTTATGTATGTGATGATGAAAAAGTGATTACAGAAAGTATAAAATCATATGTTGAAGAGTATTTTATAAAGTATCCAATGGAATATAAAATAAGTACGTTTAATACTGGAAAAAGTTTTTATCAGTCATATAAGAGACAAAAAGCAGAAGTAGTCTTTTTAGACATTGAATTAGGAGATAGCCATGGTATTAGTATCGCTAAAGCAATACGTGAGTTTGATAAAAAAGTGAAGATAATTTTTATAACGAGTTATAAGAATTATAAGGGAGCTGCTTTTTCTGTTAGAGCATTTGGATATGTGGATAAGCCGGTTACGCGTAAAGGGATTTTCGATCAACTGCAAGATATCATTAAGTATATTAAGGAAGAACAAAATTCAACACAACTGAAATTTGAAACAACGGAAGGATTTATTTACATAGATCCAAAAGAAATTATCTATTTTGTTAATGAAAATCGGAAAATTAAGATTGTTACCATTAGTCAGACTTACTATATGAAGCAAAAAATATCAACCCTTACTAATCTGTTAAAGACATTTCATTTTTCATGCCCGCATGCAAGCTTTTTAGTAAATTTAGACTATGTTATGGATATAAGAAATTATACGGTGTATTTGGCAAATGATATTGAGATTCCGCTGTCACAAAGAAAGTCAACAGATTTTCATAATACAATGCATAGGTTTCTTCAAGAATCAATAGATATTTGTAAGGAGTGAAAATGTGTTTGAATATATTACTGGATTATTTTTAATAGCTATATCAAGCTTTATTTCTATATATATAATATTTGATTTTATGAACAGGATGTTTAAAAAACGATATCCCTCAAAAAATGTATATTATATGGCATTTGGAGGATTATGGTGTGTTTTTACTGCATCTAATATGCTATCAATAGGACCTTTAAGCATGCTTTTTACAATCATAGCCATCGTGGGTTTAGGTGTAATATTCTATTATGTGCATTTGGGGATTGATTTATGCCTTTTATTTGGTTTCATACTTTTTCTCTTTATAAGTGAGTTTATTGGACAGCTAATAATGGCCATATTATTTGCAAATCATTTTTCGATAAGACCGGGAAACATTGTTCAGGATATGATAACATTTTTTGGTTATCAAATTATACTGTTACTTTTTCAAAGAAAAAAGGGACAGTCAAACAATATCGGCCAGTGGTATTTGATTATTGTTGCACCTGTATTAAGTTTGTGCAATATTGTGGCAGTAATTAATTTGTGCGGAGAGACATTAAGCAGAATAAGATTATTAACAGCAACATGGGCGTGTATTTTAGTATTTTCGTTGAACATTTTTATTTTTTTTCTGTTTGATAGAATCTCAAAATTAAGTTTTCAAAAAGAGCAACTTGCGGTATCTCGCCAGCAAGCAGAACTACAATATAAATATTATAATGAATTGGAACGGAAATATGAAAAGTCCAGAAGATTAAGTCATGATATTAAAAATCATTTAGTGATATTGGAGGAGATGTACAAAGAAAATAGAAGCTCTGCACTTAGTTATACGCGGGAATTGAGAAATGAAATTAATGATGGCAGTTTGCAAATTTATACAAAAAGCAAAGTCTTGAATATACTTTTATATCATAATATGGAGTTGGCACAATCATATGGTATTAAATTTGAATTCACTTGTGAAGAAATTGATTTTAATTTTATTTCAGAATTTGACTTGAGCATTCTGTTTTCCAATCTTTTTGATAACGCAATTGAAGAATGTAGTCAAAATAATTTACATACTAATTTTATAGATTTAAGAATATGTCAGATTAATTGTTTTGTAGTGATACTTATGAAGAACAGTAGTGAGAAAGGATTAAAATGGGATAAGAAAAGAATAACTTCTCAAAAAGAAGGGCATATAGGAATTGGTCTGGCCAATATTAAGAATATTGTTGAAAAATATAATGGCAAAATGGATTTAAACTATAGAGAACATATATTTACATCTCAAATAACTTTTATGGGGATTGATAGACAACTAAAATTTAAAGAGTAATTGGAAGAAAGGTAGCCTCTCCAAGATCAAAAGGGGCTACCTTTTTTACATATTATAAGATTTCAGAAATTATAAGTTTTACTTAATGATTGTTTGGCAGGTCGGAAATGTAGGTACATCCAATCCGATTTTTCATATCTTCAAAAGTAAGCGCAAAATAATTCGACGGATTGCTTTGCCCTAAAATTCAGTCCATAATAATCATTAGAGAATGCAAGCACTTTACTTCATCTTCTGTTGCTAGAAATGATAGGTGCGAGTATTTTACTCGATTCGATTTATGGAGGACTGCTCATGAGAAGCAAAAGAATACCTGCAGAAGAACAATACCGTCTCATCATGGAATGCCGTCAAAGTGGATTGACAGATCATCAATGGTGTGTGGAACATGACATCAAACCAGGAACTTTTTACAACTGGGTAAAATGATTACGTCAAAAAAGTTGTATGGATTTACCGGCATCAACCGGACGCAGCCATAGCGCTCCGGAAAACAGTATATGTATGATACAGGAACCGGAAAAGTGTTTGAGTGCGGGGCAAATGAATACCAGATATTAAAAAGCCTGTTTGAACAGACAAGCCTTCCGGAGAAGGTGGAAGGAAAGTGAGTTATCTAAAAAATATGAAGTGATTACGATTGAGCCGTTTGGATATGGATTATCCGATAGCACAAAGCGTAAGCGGACGATTGAGAATATTGTAGAAGAACTTCATGAATGCGTAAAGAACTTAGGCGAAGAGGAATATTATCTTATGGGGCATTCCATATCTGGGTTATATACTTTATATTGGAGCCAGATATACCCGGACGAAATCAAAGGAATCATAGGAATTGATCCATCCGTTCCCAAAATGACAAGTAAAGAAAACAATCCTTTCCCAATCAGTGTGCAGTTACTCAATCAAATATCTGCATATACTCAGAAGATAGCCAATATAAGCGGAATTACAAGGCTGCTTTCCATGAATGATCCAAAGAAAGTTGTGTATGCAGATTTTCAGTATCCATATTCAGAGAAGGAATGGGAAGTTTTCAGTATGTTAACATTGGGTAAAGGTTATAACTCAACAGTTATGGCAGAAATGAAAAATCTTGAAAAGAGTATGGAAGCAGTAGAAAATATGAAGATTCCAAAAGAAATACCAATACTGCAGTTTGTTTCAAAAGAGAATTGCAGAACTATGCCGCAGTGGGAACAGCTACATAGGGATATTATAGCAGATAAAGAAAATGGAGAAGTGATTTTACTAGAAGGATCTCATTATTTACATTTTGAACAAAGATCGGCTATTGTCCAAAAAACGATACAGTGGATAGAAAATAGGTAAATATTCTGATTTTTATAGAAATAATTGTTCAAATGGTTCCGTATGTTTGCAATGCACTGTATATCGTGATAGAATAATAAAAAAATAAAGGAGTGGTGTTTGAAAATGGAATCTACGTGTAAGCCTAAAATTGTTTCATCGTTATTGAGAGAGTCCGGAAAGGGAAAACTTGATTTTTCACATCCCTTTCAGCGAAAAGAAGGACAATGGACCAGATATATGGAATCATTGGAAGTGGATTCTCTGCTAAGAGGATATTCTATTAATTTGGTATATGTTTGGAAGAAAGATAACAAAAACTATGTGATAGAGGGCAAGCAGAGAATTACTACATTGCAGAAATATAAAGGGGATAAATTCCCACTTTCTAAAAAACTTGATCCGGTTATAGTTGATGGAGAAACATATGAAATTGCAGGGAAAAGATTTTCTCAATTAGATGAAGTTGTACAAGATAAACTGTTGAATTCAGAAGTTCTGATTTTTGAAATGTGGGATTGTACGGAAAAAGAAGTAAGAGATATGTTTGTGCGTCTGAACAGTGGAAAGCGTTTAAATGGAGCCCAGATCCTGACAGGTCTTTTAAATATTGATGTGAGTACAGAACTTTATAAAATTATGGAGCATCCATTTTGGGCAAAGACAGGAATTACAAAAGGTGATATTAAGTCAGATAATATGCGCAAAGTGGCCTGCCAGATTTTGATGCTTATTTCCGGATATGAATATACTGCTTTTGATCAGAAAAATATTGAAAAATATGTTGAAGTATTGAATAGCGATTCAAAGGAAAGCATACATCTCATTGGACATGCATTAGACGTACTTGATAAGTTAGACGAAAAGGTTACAGATAAAATTGATAAGATGAAAAAGCTGTCCATTCCAATGGTAGTTGCAGCAATGGATATGGTGTACGGAGACGAAGCAAAAGAAGATGCGTATCTGTTATGGGTGAAAGAGTTTTTTGATAATTATGATAAGCAGGAAAAATACCTGGAATATTGCGGAAGAAGTACAGATAAAGGCGAAAATGTAAGAGGACGTTGGGAAATTTTTTCACAGGCAGTAGCAGAGTAAGAATGATCATGCCCCATGAGATTTCTTTTATTAAAATTCATATATCTAAATATAGTACGCAAATATTGACACATGCTATATATTGTGGTAAAGTGAAAATGAATTAACATTTATACTCATGTAAGTGAAAGATGAGTACAAAAATTTTTTCCGATACAGAATCGGAAGCAAGTTTTGAAACAGGTGGCTGTTTCGGCAAGAAATAAAGAGTTATCAGGCATTTAGAATGAAGATATTCTAGGTGCCTTTTTTTATTTCAATTAAATAAAAAGGAGGATAGTATTACGCCACAAAAAAAAGAAGAATAGGAGGAAAATCATGAACCAAGAGTATTTAAAAGGAATCCACAGTGAGATGTGCAGCAGAGAGGCAATTATTTTTCAGGCTACGGAAAATAACATTATCAGTTTCCTGAAGAACAGTTTATTTGCAGAACGTTCTGAAATCAGGACACTGGACGGAAAACGGTTTTTAACGACGATAAAAGGAAAATGGATCGATATCTGTCCTGATAGAATTTATCTGGAAGAAAAGTTAAAACCGCTGATTTTAGCTGTGAAGGAAGGGCGAAAAATGCTACTTCCATTAAAACAGATCAAGGTAGAACAATTAGAAGGATATCGTCCGCCGATACCGGATTGGAACTATTTTTTCTGGCTAGGGTGCAGTGATGAAGAATACGAGAACTTCAGAAAGCAGCAGAAACCAAAAACAGTTATGTATGAGGCTTTCGGAGAGAAATTTCCAATACAGTTAAAGGTGGATAAGTATTCAATGACTGGAAATCTGGCGATTGAGATGGTGAACTGGAAACACAGGTATCCATCATCATGGGCTGCTTTGACAGTTGATTTGAATGAGGTGTGTGAAAAAGATTGTTCTTATGTTGATACAAACCATCATGGAAGAAAAATATTGTCATGGATTATAGAAAATGGATTAGGGGAAGTGACAGGACAAAGAAATAGGAGTGGATACTGTACTTATGAGAAAATACGTTTTTATCCGGAAAAATTAAAAGATTGTGATCCCGAAGGTTACCAGAGATATAAAATAAAATTTGAAGAAACATAAAAAGGCTGCATAGTAGAGATGTTATCAGAGAACAGGAGGAATCAGGATGAGAAACTATCAAGATGAACAGAATAAAAATTATGAGAATACAAAACAAATGTTTGAAGCGTGTCGAAAAGATGTAGGCGATTCTAAAAAAGCGAGAAGAACCATGCCAATAGTTGATGATGAGATTTGCTTTGCAGATATTCCGGAAAATGGAGTGTGTATTACGTCACAATTTGAAAATGGGCTTTGCGGAGAGATTATCTGGTGCCGAAGTGGAGAAGATGTTTATATGCTGCACAGCAGTATCCGTCTGGCAGATCATACTGTCTGGCTTCAGATGGACAAGAAAGGTAACAGCGAGGCACTGCATTTAAAACTGCTTTCAAAAGAAGGAAATGAAAATGTACAGCAAGATGAGTTTCAGGGGCTTTATATTTCACCGCGTATGCAGGTGAAACGGTTTTATGAATATTGTTTCTGGCCAAATTATATAAGAGGCAAAAGACCGGCACAAGAGAATAGCCTGAACTTATACGAAATTTTAAAAAGAATTGTGAAATGCATTGGTTCTGATTTTCAGTATGATTTGGAAACAATGCAGATTTAGGATGTGACATTTAGAATGAAAATTCCAAGTGTCTTTTTTTGTACCTATTTGGCAGGAAAGAATTTTCCTGCCAGAATTTAAAGAAGGAGACCAATTATGAACGAACTTATTATGACAGGATATGTTGCTACAGAGCCTGAAATCAATGAATTTAAGAGAAAACGGCGCAGGAATAAGAAAACACCTCAATATGGTCTGGCTGCAAATTTTCGTATTTCTGTAAAGCGTTCTTTTAAGAAAAAAGATGGGAAAAAATATGACTATTTTTCCTGTTCAGCTTTTGATAAATCCGCTGAATATATTGAAGAGTACATTGAAGAAGGCGATTATATTGGAATACATGGAACACTTTTAAATGACAATTACGAAAATGACGATGGAGATATGGTGTATAAGGATAAGATTACAGTGCTCCGGATTGAACTGCTTAGAAAACGAAATGACGAAGAGGAAGGATATGATTACGAGGAAGAGTCAGAGGACGACGATTATGATGATGAAGAATATGAAGAAGACGACTACGAGAATGACTATGAAGATGATGAGGATGAAGAAGAGGAATTGGAGGAAGAAGAGTACGCAGAGGAAGAAAAAGGATATCGTAGAAGTGTAAGAAAACCCAATAGAAATACGACAACCTCGTATAAGAGAAGCAGCAGGCAAAAGAAAACAGCGCCTAAAAAAAGATCCGAGCAGAGAAAAAGAGCGAAAGAAAATTCAGAAAGAAGGAAGCGACAAGGTGTTGATCAGCACATTATAATATGCCATTTTCAGAAAAATAAATAGTGCAGAAATAATACGGGGATCTTCCATCCCCGAACCCCTGGAATCCTTGTTATAACAGTAATAGAAAAAATTATTACCGTTATAACAAGGCTAAAAATGGGATGTTTTAATTTTCCGAATTCTGCAAATTATGGCATCAAATAAAATGCGTTGTAACAACAAGGAAAGAGAAGTGCACCGGAGCGAAAACGCGGTGATAGTAGAAAACGTAACCTGGTAGATGAAGAATTTGAGCGTGTACAGGAATCCGAGTATAACAATTATGGATTTGACTAAAAATAGAAGCATTTTTAACAGAAAGGAACTTGTGCTGTTATGAGTAGTAAATGGAAATACTTTGTCAAAAAGTATCAAAATTTTTGTATTGCTTCGGGGATTGTAGGATTTCTGTTAGCCCCATTTTTATGGCCGTTTTTCCTCGCAATTCTGGTGAATACCTTGTCCCTGACAGTACCAGTTCTGCTGGTGTACTTGGTGATTCGCCAGCTGAAAAAGAGACCAGAAGGAGCAGAAAAAGAAACATTTAAAGAGGTAGCTGAAAATAGGAAAGAAAAAGCAGAGGCACCTGAAGAACAGTCTTTGAAAAGGGCGGCTCCGGTTGTGAAAGCTCCCAAACAGGAACAGACGGTGAAAAAGAAAATGGAAAAAGAACGGAGCCCAAGTGTTTCCGAAGAATTGAATGAAGCAGAGAAAGTAGCAAGAAACTGGTATATCATGGAAGGAAGAGAAAAATTTCATCATATTTCCATGAAGCTGGCATCAGAAGGAGTCAACTCTTTTTCCATAGGAAAAGACGGGTTGTGCAGTATCCGAACCGAAAAAGGGTTTCGCAGAGTTGCAGCAATTCGGGATTTTCCAGCTCAAAAAATGTTGGTCATCAAAAAAGAACTGGAAAAAGAAGGGATTTACTATGTAAAACTTTCTGGACGCTATATGTGGGTTACAAGGAGGGAATAGCTTGTTAGAGTGTAGATACGCTTCTTCCATCTATTATAATCAGGAAAACGGATATACTGTGGCGGTATATGAAACAGAAGATGAAATTCCAGAAGGGAAGAAGGAGATTGGGAAACAGCAGTTTATAGCAGTTGGCTGCGAACTGCCAAGAAATGAAGGGTTGGATATATCCTTAAAAGGACAATGGAAAGAATCAGAACGGTATGGAAAACAGTACCATGTGGCTTCTTTTGAGATTCAGATGCCAACAACGGGAGAAGGGGTGAAAGCGTACCTTTCTTCCGGATTGATCAAAGGGGTTGGACCTATTATCGCAGAAAGGATTGTAGACCGGTTCGGGAAAAATACCTTCTATGTCTTTGAACAATGTCCAGAACGTTTGCTTGAAATTCCAGGAATTACACAAAGAAAGCTGGATAGTATTTTAGAGGGGTACCATAAAAGCGAAAATATCCGTCAGCTTTCTCTTTTTTTATCTTCTGCGGGTGTAACACCAAAGAAAATAGAAAAAATTCAGGAACATTTTGGACACAAGGCAGTCAGCATTATCAAAAAAGATCCCTTTCGTTTGTGTGAAATGGAAGGTTTTGGATTTAAAACGGTTGATCCGATAGCCAGGAAGGTCAAACATTTTCAGGCAGATAATCCTTTACGGATAAAAGCAGCTATATTATATGTTTTAAAAGAAGCAGAAGGGGAAGGGCATCTCTATTTAGAGGTGCCTGAAATTTTGACAAGAACAAAATCATTATTGTTTCGAGGAGATAAAAGAGGTCATGTCACAGAACGGAAAATACGTGATGCAGGGAATTCGCTTATTAAAGATGACAAGGAACTTGTCTGCAGCTATACGAAAATTTATTCTAAGAAAAATTATGAGTCGGAACAAAAAGCTGTTATACAACTTGCGGCGCTCAGCCGATATCCGATAAAAAGATATGATGTAGAGAAATGGATTTCCGGTTTGGAATCGAAAGAAAACATACAATTAGCGGAAAAGCAAAGAAAAGGGGTTGAAATGGTTTTTCAAAATCCAGTATCCATTATAACAGGAGGACCTGGAAGTGGTAAAACAACTCTGCTGCGTTTTATTGTTATGATACAGGAAAAATTGAATATGGATAGTATGATTTTACTGGCGGGGCCCCCCCCCCGGGGTCCAGTTGATACCGGAAGGGCAAGACAGAGAATGTATGAGGCAACGGGGTATCCGGCACTGACGATACATAAAAGTATCGGGCTTACAGGAGCAGAAGGGGAAGAGGCATGGAATGCTGGAGAGATGCTTTGTGATGATTTGATTATCATTGACGAGTGCAGTATGGTAGATATGCATCTGTTTACCAGCCTGATGATGAAAATAAAGGCTGGAAGCCGGATCGTTTTTGTAGGAGATAAAGATCAACTGGAATCAGTAGGTCCTGGCAATGTGTTTAAAGAACTCATTGATTCCGGAGTCATTCCGGTTACTGTTTTAGAGCAATGTTTCCGGCAGGAAAACCCTACTATTTTGGAGAATGCGATAAAAATCAACTGTGGGAAACAAAATCTGGTATATGATGACAGTTTTTCTTTTGTAGCAGCACATGATGATGAAGAAGCTGCGAAAAAGATTGTGAAAATTTTTGATACGGAGTGGAATCAACAAGGGAAAAATGTAAATGTAGTTCAGGTATTAACACCTTTAAGGGAGGATACAAAGGTAAGTGCCAATGCCTTGAATATAAAAATCAAAGACAGGATCAATCCATACCAGAGAGGACAGCAGGAAATCAAAAGTGGAAACAAAATTTTTCGGATACAGGATAAAGTGATGCAAACGAAAAATGAAGATGAAATTTCCAATGGAGATATCGGGATTGTACGAAAAATAGGAAAGATGAATGGCAAGAAATACATGGAAGTGGATTTTGGAGAAGAAAGGGTTATGCGATACCAGGAAGGAGAATCTTGGAACCTTGTTCATGCGTATGCAATTACTGCCCATAAGGGACAAGGATCAGAATATTCAGTAGTCATCATTCCAGTTTTGTCATGCTTTCGGCGGCATACTTTGAAGAGAAATCTATATTATACTGCGATTACAAGGGCAAAAAGAAGAGTCATTCTTGTTGGAAGCAAACAGGCATTTTCCCAGGCAATACGGGCAGGAAGATCGAAAAAAAGAAATACGTTATTATCCTATCGGTTAAAAAAAGCATTTGCGGAGTTTTGGGATAAGAATGAAGCGGCGTAAGAAAATAGCAGGAAACTATTTGTAAAATTAAGAATAGTTATGATAGGGAAGGAAAAATAAACAGTCCTTCCTTATTATACTGATTATATGGAAGAATGATACAGTGAGAAAAATGTCAAAATTCTTGAATAAAAAGAAAATATTCATGCATAATAGTGTTAAGAATAGCAACAATATTGTTGACATGCAATGGTTGGTTTGTTAAAATTATAAACAGATATTTAGGAGGGTAAGCATGAAAGAATTTAATGGAGAAAAGTTTTGCAAGGATATTATTGAATTAAGAGGAACAGATTCACAATCAGCATTTGCAGAGAAACTAGGGATTAATAGATCAACATTGTCTTTGCTGGAAAACGGGAAACAGATTCCAACACTTGAACTTTTTAACAAATTGTGTAATTTGGCGTCAAAAAGTACGGAGGAATATTTTAAAGAAACAACAAAGGATTCCTTAGTATATTTAATGGGAAGTCTTGATGAGGCTGATAAGGTGAAAATTGAAGAGATGGCTGAACGCATTCGCATTAAGGAGAAATATGAGAGGTTAGCGAAAAGGAGTAGTTATGTCGGATATTAATTATAAAGAATTATTTGAACACTATTACCAGAAGGATTATGATTTCAATACATCTTCTTTGTTAGCGGAGCAAATTAAAGATATTAAGCAGACAGCACGGCAGATGAGGGTGGACTATGCATTAGCGCCAATGGGAACTAGTATCTTCAACTGGATATTAAACCAGAATAGTAACATAAGATTTGAATTGGTGCCATTTGATTCTGAAAATATTGATGGTATGCTTTATGTGCCAACAACTGGAAAGGATTGTGCATATATCATATTGAATGTAAATAAGCCATTGATTAATCAGATTTTTACGGCTGCTCATGAATTTTATCATTATATCAAAGATTATAAAAAATTTAGAGAAACGCCGTATATCTGTGATTTTAATAAGCTGAAAGATATAAATGAGATGTGTGCAAGCCGGTTTGCGGCAGAACTATTATTGCCAGAAGAAGCACTGCTAAGAGAAATCAAAGATTATTTGGTGAATATGAAAATTCCAGATACCAGTAAAATGACCTTTCATCAGTATGCGACTTTGATGATTTTTTTAACAGTAAAATATCAAATGCCATTGAAAGCTGTGATTTACAGATTGGCAGAGGAAGGATACATTAAAAATATCGAAGAATATATTAAAAATTATGAATTCATAAAAAATGTGTTAAGGGAGATTGAGATATTTAAAAAACGTGTTGAAGAACTTTATAAAAAAGAAAATAATTATGTTCTTCCGTATAGTTCCACATATGTAGATATGGAAAGGGCCTTTTCTACAGGGAATGCATCAAGGGAAGAAATTCTGGAAGATGCTAAAAAACTTGAATTGGATATGAAATTAATTGATGATATTCTTGCGCAAGATACGGAAGAAGATGACGAAGAAACAGATGATGAGGAACTCTTTGCCTTGATTCGTGCAAAAAGGGGGTAACTACAGATGATAACACCATTGAAAAAAACTCCTTTGCATGATTTGTTGAATAAACCCGTTTTATTCGATGCTAATATTTTCATGGTGGGAATTGAAGATAGAATATCTAATAAGAATTGCTCTTTTGAAAATATGAAACAACTGTATATACAGCCACTTTTTGAGAGTTTCACAGATATTTATATCCATAATGAAGTATATAAAGAATTAGATGAGAATGCAAAAAAGATGGTTGATACATATATAGGGAAAAATGTTACAATCGTAAAAGAAGATGGAGTGTATGGAACAGATCCATTGTATACGACGATTTTTAACCATATTGCAGGGCATGAACTTGTGAATTATAAACGAGGAAATTCAAAAGACAGAGGGGAAGTATACAGTTTAGCTTATGCTGCATACCATAAGATGAACTATTTTTGTTCCAAGGAAATTATGGTAGATAATATTGCACACGAACTGAAGGATTTACAGGATATTGATATTATTACATTTGATATTATTGTTTTAGCAGCGTATATTTATTATGTACATAAAAACGATTCTTCAAATACTAAAGGATTAAAATCTATTTATAAAAGGTATTGTGCAGATGTTATCAAAAGGCACGGATTGCCGAAAACATTAAACGAATATATTAAGGCATCATTAGAGTATTTATAAAGCGGACTTTGACAAAAGAATGATATGCTTCAGGTATTTTAAAATTATTAGAAGTTTTTCTGTATTCGGATCGTGAAGTAAAGGAAAAGAAAGAGATATTAGAGAATGATTTTTCAATTGAAATGACAAAGACATTAGAAGGTGTCTATGTGTAATCTGAGTAAAGGCGTTGAAGAAAAAGGAATTCAAAAAGGAATCCTTCTTTCAATTAGAAACCTTATGGAAACAATGAGGTGGCCGGTAGAACAGGCAATGGAAGGACTGAAAATTCCTGAAGAAGAAAAAAGGAAATATTTAGAAGAATTGAAAAAGGGATAAGAATTCAAAATATGTAACTTTTAAATAAGCTAGAGTGAAAATAAAATTTCCCCGGCTATGAAGAAAAGTCTGTAAATAGGCATTTCTACGATAATCAAGGGCGAAAAGTTTGCGTAGAATCAGCTTTTGTCCTTTGATTTATGTATAATAGTTACAAAATCGAGGAACAAATAATAGGACACATTATAGTATCTTTCATGCTATAAGTGCTGTGCTCGCAAAATAGGATGTTGCTTTTAAACGTTACCAAGGTACGTTGAGACATTTCAATAAAAACTATATCAGTGCAGAAATATTTCCAAGAAAACTAGTACGAAAAATCGTAAAGGTAGAAAAAATCTGATATGCCAGTGATTATGACACGTTTTATATCGCCTCCAAGGCAGTAACAATTCGACAGATTAAAACTGTGGGAATACTATTGAAATTTGGGAAAAATATTTAGAAATGGAATAAAGCTATATAAATAAAAAGTAAAGCACGAGAGTGAGAATCAGCATAGGTTCATACTCTTGTGCTTTTTTGATTTACTTGGAAATGAAGAGAAATTTTCAGGTAAATCAAAAACATCGTGAATATCAGATGTGTTCTATATAGAAATATGCTACACTACCGAAAAAAGCGTGGAGGGCAAAATCATGAATTATAATGAGCAGGTAAAAAAATATCTGGAATATTGCGAATTTCGGAAAGAGTTAGACTGGAACACCTTGAAAGCGTATAGAATTGATTTAAAATAGTTCTTTGAATTTACCCAAGAGGATATGCCTGAAAAAGATAAAATAGCTTCTTGTATAATTCAAAGTATAGAGAGTAAATAATTTTACAAAAATAGATACCTAAGTTAAACTGTCATTGCTGACCGGCCAGTTAGCAAATGAACAGAATAAGGAAGGTATCTACAAATGAATTCTACACAAAACAAGAAGATTGAGCAAGTAAAAGAAACAACAATGATCGTTGGTATTGATGTTGGAAGTGAAAAGCATTATTTCAGGGCTTTTAACTGGAGAGGCATCGAGCTTACTAGAAAGCCTGTACCGTTTTCAAACTCTATGGAGGGATTCAACAGCTTTTACAATACAATAGTGGAGCTGATGCAGAAAAGTGAACTTGAAGAGACACTGGTAGGAATTGAGCCAACAGGCAATGCAGATCTTGAATGCAGCAATGAGAAGCATCGGATTAAAAGTAGGTCTTAGAGAAGCCCGAATGGAGATTCAGGATCTGATAGAGGATTATGAACTCCAGACAAAACGTCTTGAGAGGATCAATGACCTGATCAAAGAACTGTGCCAGCAGATCAAGTATGCGAATAAGTTGCTTGAAATAAAAGGCATAGGAATAACAACGGTAGCTGGTTTCATAGCAGAAGTTGGAGATATCACGCGCTTCGATAACACGAAAGAACTTCAGAAACTGGCAGGATTAGAACTGGTGGCAGATAGTTCCGGTAAGCACAACGGAAAGACCAAGATAAGCAAAAGAGGGCGCAAGCGACTCAGATATCTTCTTTTCGAGGCTGCTATATCGGTAGTTGGAAAGAATGAAGAATTCAAAGAAATCCACAGGTATTACACTACCAGGGAAAAGAATCCATTAAAAAAGATGCAGTCACTGATAGCTGTAGCTTGTAAGCTGATAAGAGTATTCCATGTGATCCTTACAAAGGGAGTCAGCTATGATGCATCAAAGATGCTGGAAGATATACGGCATCCAGGAGTGCAGTTAAAGGCTGCGTAATTCAATAACCAAGAAACAACCATAATGATTACAGGAAGCGTCCACCGAAAGGTGCTGTAATCGGAGTGTTTGGATCAGTAATGAAAGTACAAAGAATGA
>OBWL01000768.1_pt1 | contig 28639 bp, 29 predicted proteins | sample 1538061 | NCBI WGS metagenome assembly OBWL01 (sample SAMEA2580085, study PRJEB22360) | human gut metagenome | biome: human gut; feature: human-associated habitat; material: faeces | place: Denmark | collected 2008/2010
GCGGTCATTGTTTCTATAGCCGCCATTGTTACGGTCATTATTTCTGTAACCATTATTATCACGGTTACCGTAGCCGCCATTGTTATTACGGTCGTTATTCCTGTAGCCACCGTTGTTATCACGGTTGCCATAACCACCGTTATTATTACGGTCATTATTTCTGTAACCGTTATTACCTCGGTCGTTGTTTCTATAACCGCCGTTATTATCACGGTCATTATTTCTATAACCGCCATTATTACGGTCATTATTTCTGTAGCCGCCGTTGTTATCGCGCTGTCCGTCTCTGTTATTATTATCTCTTCTAGGATTCTTATCCCTTGAACTGTTCTGTGGGAAATATACCTGTGAGATATGCTTCTTATCATCAGCATTACCAGACTTATTCTGTGTTCCCTGCTGTGACTGCTTTGGAGTCTGATTCTGCTGTCTGTTGTCCCTGTTATCATTCTTTACAGGCTGTGACTGCTTTGCTGGCTGTGCTGCCGGCTTATTCTCAACCTTAGGTGCAGGAGCAAACTTCTTTCTCACACTTGAAATTTCTGCATCTGTAAGTCCGCTTACAGACTTATAAGTCTTCTCGCTGTTGCTAAGCATATCAGTAATATCCTTAGATGTTATATTTAATTCTTTTGCCAATTCATGTACTCTCATATTTGCCATTTAACCTCTTTTCCAAATAACAGCACTGCTGTTATTCTAAACCCTGTTCAAAATATTTTTCTATGGTCTTTGCAAATCCTTCATCAAGGACTGCCAGTGATGCGCGGAATTCCTTTCCTATCGCGTGGCCAACACTCACCTTGTCACTAAAAAAATGTATCGGAACCTTGTAATAAGTACACATATTTGTAAACATTTTCTTAGTATTATCTGAAGAATCATCTGCAACAATAACTGTGTATGCCTTTCCGGTTTTAACAGCCTTCTCTGTTGAAAACTCTCCGCTTGCAACCTTTCCGGCTTTCTGCGCAAGTCCAATCATATTAAGGATTTTCTGTTTATTTTCCAATATTATTCAGCTCCTTTGCTAACTCATCATAGACAGCAGAATCTACTGCCATCTTAAATGACCTTTCAAGTCCCTTATTCTTAAATGCTTTAGACAGGCAGTCTTCATTCGCACATATATAAGCCCCTCTGCCATTCTTCCTGCCTGTAGCATCTATAACAATTGATTCATCCTGTGTCTTCAGAATACGGATTAAGTCCTTCTTATCCTTCATCTGACCGCAGCCAATACACTGTCTTTGTGGAATCTTCTTTACTGTAGCCACTATGCATCACTCCTAATAATTATTCTTCATCAAGGCTTATTTCAGATGGTTCAACATACTCTTCTTCTAAGTTTTCTTCTTCTGTATGTTCTTCAGGTTCAGCCTCGCTCTTAATATCAATTCCATATCCTGTAAGCTTTGCAGCAAGTCTTACATTCTGTCCCTGCTTACCGATTGCTAAAGAAAGCTGCTGCTCAGAAACAACAATCTTAGCTTTCTTCTCTTCATCATCAGCTACTGCTGAAACAACCTTTGCAGGGCTTAATGCGTTAACAATAAGCTGTGCTGAATTGCTGTCCCATTCAATGATATCTATCTGCTCATTGCCAAGCTCATTAACAATAGCTTTAACTCTTGCACCGTTAATACCAACACATGCACCTACAGGATCTACATTTGCAACATTGGCTCTTACTGCCATCTTAGTTCTTGATCCGGCTTCTCTTGCAATGCCCATGATTTCAACAACGCCGTCTTTAATCTCTGTAACTTCTTCTTCGAAAAGCTTCTTAACAAGCTCCTGTGACTTTCTTGAAACTCTTACAACAGGACCACCCTTTTCTCTGTTAATTACATCAACAACATATAACTTAATTCTGTCGCCTGGTACAAACTTCTTATCCTTGAACTTGTCATCAGCCTTAAGAACTGTCTGGAGTCTTCCAAGATCAATTGTAAGATCACCATTGTCAGCAACTCTCTGCACAATACCTGTAATAAGTTCCTTCTCCTTAGAATGATACTCATTATAAAGAGCATTCTTTTCCTGCTCTCTGATAGTCTGCACAATAGTATTCTTAGCATTCTTGGCAGCCTTTCTTGAGAACTCCTCAGACTTTACTTCAACAGTAATAACATCACCAAGCTGGCAGTCAGGCTTAATCTTTCTGGCATCTTCTAATGCAATATCAGTACCTGATACATATTTTTCTTTCTTATTCTCTCTGTTCTCTGGAACAATAACTTCCTCAACAACAGTTCTGTCAGAATAAATGTGGAAATCACCTGTTCTTCTGTCTAACTCAACACGACCATTATCAGCCTTATCAAACTCAGCCTTGTACTCATCCATAAGAGATTTCTCGATAGCTGCAAACATAATCTCTTTATCGATTCCATTCTCCTTCTCAAGAGCATCAAGTGCCATAATTAATTCCTTATTCATTGCTTTTAATTTCCTCCAAAAATATATTATACTTCATCAACAAATGCCCATCTGATCATAGCCAGATTACTTCTGTCAAATGTTTTAGTTACATCATCAATACTGATTGTTACCGTATCTTTATCATATTCCTTAAGAACCCCGGAATATTCCTTAGACTTATCAACAGGACTGAATAATTTAATCTCAATCATTCTGCCAATACTCTTTTCATAATCCTTTTCTTTCTTAAGAGGTCTTGTAAGACCCGGAGAACTCACCTCAAATATATACTGGTCATCAATGTAATTCTCCCTGTCCAGTATCTCATTGAAAGCTCTGCTCACATTCTGGCAGTCATCAATAGTAACTCCGCCTTCTTTGTCAATGTAGACACGCAGATACCAGTCGCTGCCTTCTTTCACGTAGTCAACATCAAAAAGTTCCACGCCGTTAGCTTCAACAACCGGCTGTATAAGTTCTGTTGTCTTAGCTTCATAGCTTTCTCTTTTTCCCATGCAGTACTCACCCTTTCTAAAAATATTCAGTTTTCTTATATATGAACGAAAGAGTGGACATCTCTGCCCACTCTTTCCGTATCACATATAGTAGCTTGTAGGGGAATCGAACCCCTGATTCCGCCGTGAGAGGGCGGCGTCTTAGCCTCTTGACCAACAAGCCATAACCTTCATTGTCTTGCAGTTGTGTACCGCAGCAACAATGATATCTTAACTCAATTATCAGAATCCGTCAAGCACTTTTTTGAATTTTTTTAAAAAATTTTCAAAAAATATTTCAAAGCCTTCAAAAAAGCGCTTAAATACTGGATTTCAAGTCAATTAATAATCTTATGCAAAACTAAAGATTGCTGTAAATACTCCCGCACTTGCGATTCCCATAATCACTCCTGCAAGCAAAACTCCTAACAAAACTGCTATTACACTCTTCTTAAATCCCATATCAAGAAAACTTGCTGCAAGTGTTCCCGTCCATGCACCTGTTCCCGGAAGCGGAATTCCAACAAAAAGTAATAATGCTACAAAAAGACCTCTTCCAGCCTTCTCCTTAAGCTTCTCTCCACCCTTGTGTCCTTTTTCAATACAGAAAGTAAAGAACTTTCCAATATATTTCTTATCCTTTCCCCACTCAAGAACCTTTCTTGCAAAAAGGTAAATAACCGGTACAGGAAGCATATTACCTATTACGCACACAATATATGACTGTAACAATGGTAACTGGAATCCCTGTGATACAGGAATTGCACCTCTAAGCTCAATAAGTGGAACCATAGAAATAAGAAAAATATACAAATACTTTTTTAACATACTATCTCCTATTTAATTTAATAATAAACAAAATTGATAATACATAATATTTGTTAAAAAATCAAGTGTATTATATATTCTCAATCTGCCAGTCAATCGGTTCTACCCCATTAGCCTTTAAAAATTCATTGCACTGGCTGAAATGTCTGCAGCCAAAAAAGCCTCTGTACGCAGATAACGGACTCGGATGTGGTGCTTTAAGAATAAGATGTTTCGGATTATTAAGCATTGATGCCTTTCTCTGTGCAGGCGAACCCCACAGCATATACACAATAGGTCTGTCCTGCATATTGACAGCATTAATAACTGCATCCGTAAACTGCTCCCAGCCGTGTCCCTGATGTGAATTAGCCTGATGTGCTCTTACAGTAAGCACTGTGTTAAGCAGAAGCACTCCCTGGTCGGCCCATTTCTTAAGATATCCGTTATTAGGAATATAACATCCACAGTCATCATGCAGTTCTTTATATATATTCTTAAGTGAAGGCGGTGCTTCCTCTCCCGGAAGTACCGAAAAAGACAGTCCGTGTGCCTGATGTACATTATGATAAGGATCCTGACCAAGTATCAGTACCTTAACCTTACTAAGTGGCGTAAAATGAAATGCATTAAATATATCATCTGCCGGAGGATATACAACATATTTGCTGTATTCATCCTTAACAAACGTAAATAATTCCTTGTAATATGGCTTGGAATATTCCTCCTTAATAGCAGGAAGCCAGTCATTATCTATCATCGACATATCCATATCCTCCTACATACGCATAGGAATACCATTATCTGCAAGGTATTTCTTAAGCTCCATAATATCAAGCTCCTTATAATGGAATAGTGAAGCTGCAAGTGCTGCATCTGCTTTTCCCTTAGTAAATGCATCAAGAAAATGTTCTTTACTGCCTGCACCGCCTGAAGCAATTACAGGTATTGATACATTTGACGCAATTGTATTAGTAAGCTCAATATCATATCCGGCTTTCGTTCCATCACAATCCATACTTGTAAGAAGAATCTCTCCTGCACCGAGCTTTTCTGCCTTCATAGCCCATTCTACAGCATCCATATGCATATCAACTCTTCCGCCATTCTTATATATGCTCCAATGACCATCACTATTCCTCTTTGCGTCAATTGCAACTACAACACACTGGCTTCCAAACTTATCAGCCGCATCAGATATAAGCTGCGGATTCATAATAGCCGCCGAATTAATTGATATCTTATCAGCCCCTTCTCTTAAAAGTACCTTAAAATCATCTGTGCTTCGTATTCCACCGCCTACAGTAAACGGAATAAACACTCTTTCTGCCACTCTTCTTACAAGATCAACAGTTGTGTTTCTTCCATCACTTGAAGCTGTAATATCAAGAAATACAAGTTCGTCTGCACCTGATTTATCGTACATTGATGCAACCTCTACAGGATCCCCTGCATCTCTTAAATCAACAAAATTAGTTCCTTTGACAACTCTTCCATCCTTGCAGTCAAGGCATGGTATAATTCTTTTAGTAAACATCAGCAACTCCTTTTAGCAATTATAATGACGCAAAATTCTTTAATATCTTAAGTCCGACATCACTGCTCTTTTCAGGATGGAACTGGCATGCAAACACATTGCCGCTTTCAACCGAAGCATGAATATGTGTAGTATACTCCGTAGTTGCTGCCACAATTCCCTCATCTGCTGCCTTAAGATAATAAGAATGTACAAAATACACATATGGATTACCTTCAAGTCCCTTAAAAAGTCTCGCTTCAGGCTTAATATCAAGAGAATTCCATCCCATATGCGGAATCTTGAAACCATCCTTAGCAGGAATCTTTAATATCTTTCCCGGAAGAATATCAAGTCCCTCCGCCCCCGGAGTCTCATCACTTTCCTTAAATAAAAGCTGTAATCCCAAACATATTCCAAGGAATGGGGTTCCATTACCTGTCACTTTCTTAATAGTATCAACAAGTCCGAACTTATCAAGATTGTTCATTGCATCACCAAATGAACCAACTCCCGGAAGAATAACCTTATCAGCTTGTAAGATTTCACTTGAATCTCTTGAGACTAAAACTTCCTCTCCTAATGATACCAGAGCCTTTTCAACACTCTTTAAGTTACCTGCGTCATAATCGATAATTGCTATCATTGTACTGCCTTTCCGTATTCTTCTATTCTGTAATAATAATTAGTAAAATCTGTATCTGACATTGATGATAATCCTATTGCTTCTGTTTCAGATATCTTAAATGTATCCTGTAAAGCCAATACTATCTGCTTATATACAGCAGTAAACTTATTATCAATGCCTAACTCCTGTGCCTGCGGACGAAGACTATTATATCTGTTCACTCCCTTAATAAGGCTGTCAAGTGCTTCTGTCTTCATGTTAAGTTTCATATAATTCTCATATGAATCATATTGTTTCTGAACATACATAATTGTTGAAGCCTGCTCATAAAGAGTCTTATCACTGCCATTAAGCTTTATTCCGCTTAACTTATCATATGCCTTCTCATACTGCTCATTGCTGTAATAATCTTTAGCCAGAGAAACACTGTTGTTATAATAAAAGCCTGAACTTAAAACACTTATAAGTACCGAAACACCTGCTACAAATAATACAAGCATAACAATTGAAACAGGCTGTATCTTAAGAATATCCTGCGGTTTAGGTGGTTCTTTCGGTTTCTTTACCTTCTTAGGCTTTACCTTCTTAGGTTTATTAGCCTTCTGTGCTTTCTTAGCCTCTCCTGCCTGCTTCTTTTGCTCTTTCTTCTCTGCTGCCGCAGCTTTCTTTAATTCCTTATTCTTCTGCTTTTCTTCTTCTTCAAGTCTTTCGGCTTCTTCCTCAGCCTTATCCTCTTCAATGTGCTTTGCTTTCATCTGTTCAAGCCTGTACTTAAGTCTTGCAAAAAAGCCTTTCTTAGGAACCTGTGACTCATCAAGCGTACTCTTGTTTCCGAACACATCTTCTATAATCTGCTCATTCTCATCTTTAGGTTCATTTCCAGATGAAGTTTTTCCTTTATCAGACGAATCTTTTACTACATTCTCTTCTATACGTTCTTTCTCTCCCACAGCTTCTGATGCACTCTCTGCAGCTTCTGATGCACTCTCTACAGTTTCTGTATCATCCTCAAGACTGTCAAAGAACACTTTCTTAATCTTCTTGAAAAAGCCTTCTTTCTGTGGTTTTAACTTTTTCTTATCATCTGCACTAATCGTCTGTGCCTGAGTATCAGCACTTTTTTCATTATGTTCTGTTTCTTTATCAGGAGAACTTCCAAACAGATCATCTATAGACGCACTGTCTGACTTAACATCATCAATAATATCATCAAGATTCATATTCATAAGTCTTTTCATATCGTCATCTGAAAGTTCTGAATTATCATCTGATGTCAACTTTGCCTCCGCTGCCTCTTCTAGCGGAGTATTATCAAGAAGCGCCTCTAACTTAGCGTCTGCATCAGCTTCACGCTCTGGCTCATTAGCCTCTTTAACAGCATTCTCAGCCTCAAGCTTCTCTTTAGCCTGCCTTGCAATTGTCTCTGGATCATTATAAGACTGGCTCTCCTGTTCCTTTTCATTCAGCGCATTAAGCATATTACTAAGATAATCATCCTGCTGTTCATTATCAGCCAAAATTCTTACCTCCCATCCAATCAAAATATACTAAAATATTATCATAAATATTCATTATTAACAACATTTTACAAGTTCTTTTATAAACTGTGCTCCATTCATCTCAAAAGCACATGCCCTGTCCCCGATTTCCTTAGGAATCTGGTAAAATGTACTGTGAACACGATACATCTTAGCCTTCTGATTAATCATCACAATTCTTTCAAATGGCCATCTTATAACATTAGGGTTAGAAAAATCTTCCCCCAGTTCCACAATAACCAGCTTCTTTGCAAGTGAGGATGACAGCCATTTATTGTAGAAATCCCACTGTTTCTCCTCTTCTTCAGCATTATTTTCATTGACCGGACAGACAATTCTTCTTTCATTAAGTCCACAATTCCTGATCGTACCAGCTTTATCAGTAGACACAATAAAGTAATTCACATGTTCCATAGATGCAAACAGCTTTTTCAGATTGTCATATATTTCTGTATCATCAGAAGAATATATTTCTTTTCCCAAGCCAAAAAGTACATAATCAGCACTCTTTATATCATCAATTAAATCATTATAAATCATAAGTACCTCCATTTCATAACCATATGATTATAACATCTTTTGAGAGGGTTGTCATCGCTTCAGTATTTTGCACGGGTGGCGCTCCGCGAAAATCCTTTTTGCGCGAGCAGCGATATGCCAGAACTATGTTCTGGCATTGTCGCGGCGCTCCTCGAGAATCTATATAAAGTTCACAGTTTGTGCAAGCACAACTGTGAACTTTCCATATCTTCTCTCATCGCTGCTCGCGCAAAAAAAGACGCCGCCCATGTCAGGCGGCGTCCTATAAGAGGAAGTGTAAAATGAAGAAAATTATCTGAGTAATTTATCGATTTCTGATACAAGCAGTCCGATTTCCGGCTTTGACAACTGGACATCTGCACCAAGTGATTCTCCCTTTGCTCTCATCTGTTCATTAATGAGTGATGAGAATATAACAACCGGAATATTCTTTAACTTGTCATCAGACTTAATAAGCTTTGTAAGTCTGTGACCATCCATAAGCGGCATCTCCAGATCAGTGATAACACAGTCTATATCAAGCGGTACTTTTCCTGCCTTGGCATCTGATATAAAATCCCATGCTTCCTGACCATTATGACATAATGTAAGATTATCATAACCTGATTTAACAAGTGAATCAGATATCAGCTTAATAAGAAGAGGTGAATCCTCTGCTATGACAATATGTGCTTCACTTCTTGGTCTGCCTTCAAGCTTGAGAATATCAGAAGTCTTAAGACCTGTCTCCGGACTTATATCTGATACAATACGCTCAAAGTCAAGAATAATAATAAGCTGACCGTTAATCTTAACAATTCCTGTGGCAATTCCGTTGTCAGCAGTACTTATTGTTGTATCTGGAGTAATAATATCAGCCCATGATACTCTGTGGATTCCAACAACTGTATGTACATGAAAAGCGACATTCAATTTGTTGAAATTAGTTATAATAAACATATCCTTCGAAATATCTCCTGAAGGAGCACTTTTAATAACCTTAGCAAGGTCTACAACTGTTATCATTAAATCTCTTGGCATGAATATTCCTTCTACACTAGGATGTGCATTCGGAACCGGTGTAACCGGACTATATGGCACAATCTCTTTAATCTTGGCAACATTAATACCATAATGATTATTCCCTATTGTGAATTCAAGAACCTCTAACTCATTAGTTCCACTCTCTATCAAAATATTAGTTTCCATATTAAATTCCTCCATGTTGTTCACGAACAACTTCTATGTGAAGATTATAACAGAAACATATTAAAAAAACAATGAAATAATGAAAAACTTATCTTACAGGTCTTATAATACTTCTGCTGCACAGATAAGTTATAAGGAAATATCCTCCATAAATAACAGCAACGAATGCGAGCGTAAGCCCTATAGACGCTGCCATTGAACTCATTCCCATAGTTGCAAGAATTATGTTAATAAATTTAATTCCAAACACAGAATGTATAAGTGCGAGAATCAGCGGAAACGCAAAGAATATTCCAATCTGCTTAAACAGCGCCATATCAATCATTCTCTCATCAACTCCAAGCTTCCTTAACATTCCATATCGTTCCTTATTGTCTGCACTATCTGACAATTCTCTCAACGCAAGAATTGCTGCACTGCTTATAAGGAATATAATTCCTAAATATAAGGCAATAAATGTAACTAATGCTCCAAGCCCGACACTGCTTTCAGCCAGGTCTATTCTGGAATTCCTGTAAATGAAGCTCTTTTTATATGATATATTTTTCATTAAATTGTCTAACTGTGTTTCAATAGAATATCTTTCCTCCTTAGTGTCTGCCCTATAGTCAGCACTAAGCCCCATACTGCGTACCTGCTGTGGTTTTACCGCATTATCAGGCACAACAAGAATCCCATCATTCATATTCTGAACACCAATCTGTACAAAACCATCCTTGCATTCATCATATCTAGGTTTATACTCTTTTCCATTGACAGATAATATAATTCCTTTCTTTAATGCCTGATTCCTAATCATAACCATATTCTTATAATCTGCCACTATAATATATTCATCGTCATTAAGTTCATACGTACTATTACCATACAGCCTTGCAACAGAATTATAATCGCTAATAGTCATTACCGGCATAATAGCCTCTGCAATAAAGTGATAATCATCTGTATAAACATCCCCTAATGTATCTTTAACTTTCAATCCGGTGTTGTATATATTATATTCTGTAACATTTTTAAAATACTTCTGCGCATCAAATCCACTGTTATTAAGTGTTTCTATTATACTTAATTTGGAATCTTCCAGCATTTCCCTGTCTTTTTCATTCATATCCTGTGATGTGGCATATGCCTCGCTCATCGCATCATATGAATATTTTGCAAGTTGTACATCAACAGGACACATACTGTCCAGATCCTTTGAAAGCGAATCCTTCATTGAAAGTGCTGCAGAAAGCACGCTTATTGTAATAAAAAGCATGATACATATAACAGTTGTCGAGAATACAGTAGTGTTAATCTTGCTGCAGAACTGCCTTAACACAAAGCTGTTCACACCTTTATAATACACACTCTTAATACTTGTGAATATTCTTATCATAAAACCTGAGACTGACCAGAATATTAAAAATGTTGCAACACAACCAAGTGCAATAGGAACACCGATTTTATCAAAAGTATTTAAAGTTCTAACACCCCTTGTAACCATCCAGTATGCATAAGAAAGAATGCCAACACCTATGATGAATACTATTGTGCAGACAACCGGGTTCTTCATGGTAACCTTCTCAGTTTTCTTACCTGCATTGAGAAGATCAATAAGCTTACATCTGCTGATACTGAATGTGTTAAATATCATAACTAACACATACATAATTGCAAAATATATTAAAGTCTTGACGCATGCCTTCATTGAGAATATGAATTTAAACTTAGTCATATCAGCATCAAACATATTAGCAACAATCACGCTCATAAACTGTGAAAGGATTGTACCAATAACAAGCCCTGCCACAAGTGAAACAATGCCGATAAGCAGTGTCTCAAAGAAAAGAATCACTGAAATCTTTCTCTTGCTCATTCCAAGTGTAAGATATATGCCAAACTCCTTATTACGTCTTTTAATAAGAAAACGGCTTGCATATATAATCAGAAATCCAAGTATGCACGATACGAATACGCTCACTCCTGAAAGCATGTCATTCATCAGCTTGATAATATCCATCACATTTGCTCTTACATCAAGCATAACGCTCTGGCTGTCAATTGCATTAAACACATAAAATATTGCAACACCAAGAATAAGAGTGAAGAAATAGACGGTATAATCCTTTAAACTCTTCCTGATGTTCTTTAAAGATATCTTAAAGAGCATTATTGAGGTCGCCTCCTAACAATGTCACAACATCAATGATTTTATCAAAAAATTCTTTTCTTGTAGATTCGCCTCTGCGTATCTCATTAAAGATTTTACCGTCCTTGATAAATATCACTCTGCCTGCGTAGCTTGCTGTAAATGCGTCATGTGTTACCATAAGAATTGTTGCCAAAAGCTCAGTATTAAGAAAATTAAAGCTCTCAAGTAACATCCTTGATGACCTTGAATCAAGTGCTCCTGTAGGCTCATCAGCAAGAATAAGCTTTGGATTAGTAATAATGGCTCTTGCACTTGCCACTCTCTGCTTCTGTCCGCCTGACATCTGATAAGGATATTTGTTTAATACATCTTCAATGCCAAGCTCTCTTGCAGTCTGTCTTACTCTTAATTCAATCTCCCTTGCCGGAACATTCTGTATAGAAAGCGCCAGTGCAATATTTTCAAATGCTGTTAAAGTATCAAGAAGATTAAAGTCCTGAAAGATAAAGCCTAACTCCTCTCTTCTGAACTTGTTAAGCTTATTTCCCTTTAACTTGGTAATTTCATTGCCTCCGACATATATCTTACCTGTAGTCACCTTATCAAGTGTTGATATACAGTTAAGAAGAGTCGTCTTTCCTGAACCGCTCGCTCCCATTATAGAAACGAACTCTCCCTTTCCAACCTCAAACGAAATATTGTCAATCGCTTTGGTAAGACTTGATTTGTTTCCATAATACTTTTCAATGTTATCAATCTTAAGTATTGTTTCCATAATAATTAATTCCTTTCATATAGATTAATTATGTTTTACCACTTAACTAATCCGGTGTCGTTTGTTCAATATTACGGAACATTACATTTTTGTAACATTACTCCGGTACTATGTAATGATACTACTAACAGGTTTTATTGATAATTCTGCCATCTGATATCTCTATAATCTCATCAGATAACTGGTCAAGTTCTTCTTTATCATGGCATGCAATAATTATTACCGCTCCTCTTTTCTTCTGTTCTTCTAATATATCATGAACCTTCTCAACACTGACATCATCAAGTGCATTAATCGGCTCGTCAAGAATAATAATATCAGGATTTTCCATAACTGCTGCCGCAATTCCTAACTTCTGCTTCATTCCCAGAGAATACTTTCTGTAAGTTCTCTTATCATCAGGGTCAAGTCCGATATCTTCAAGTGCCTTTCTTATCTGTTCATCACCAATTCTGTTCTGAATAGATGCCAGCACCTTAAGATTCTTAAACCCTGTATAATTACCTATAAATGAAGGATTCTCAATTAACACGCCTATACTTTCCGGAAAAGATATATCTTTTCCAAGTATCTTTCCATCAATATCAATTATTCCTGAATCCGGAGTAATAAGCCCGCATATTGCACGCATAAGCATAGTCTTTCCCGAACCATTCTTTCCTCTTAATCCATATACCTTTCCACCTGTGAATTCCAGATTGATATCCCTTAATATTGGTGCTTTCTTTATTGTCTTATTAACATCTGTTATTTTAATATACATTTTTTAATCCTCCCTCACAAGAATATCTTTTTTATTAAATCCAATCATTCCGGCCACATACACAACAATATACACGACAAGGCATACTGCGACCGACTGCCATACCTGTATTCTCTGTGCATTATACACACTGCTTCTTACCACCATAGAATTATTTCCTATCATCAGCGGATTGTTTATAAATACTGACATAACATTCCATGCCATAACTGCGAGCATGCCAATCATCGGATTCGTAAACATGGAGATTGTCATCTGAACCAGTGCTGTTACCAAAGAAACAACAACCGGCATTACAAGCATATACACTATAATCCACACGTTTGCCGCATTATCCGGAACAGATTTATTACTAATCTTTTCAAAAAGCTCATAATTAATCTTCATACTCAGGTTTCCATTGCATAATCCATATACAAATGCTGTTGCATACTGAATTGCATATACAGAAAGTACAGTCAGGCAGTTCCACAGACATTTACTGTTCCACCACAATCTTCTGCTTCTGCATTTCATAAGAAAATCAATCCCTACGCCTTCACAATCATCATTGCAATAACTGTATATCATGAATGGCACAAGAAACTGAATCAGCATCCACACAAAAGGAAATACAATCTTTCCCTCCTTAATAATAAGAACAGGATCATAACCGCCCTGAATAAAGAATATCGTATCCATCATTCCGAATTCATGATTTCCTAATATTATCAGCACTCCGGCAAGCATAAGAACAACAATTAAATATCTGAATCTGTCAGCATAGAACCCTCTTGCAATATCATGCCATATAACGCCTCTTATACTTTTGTTACTCATCTTCTTTTTTATATTCATAATACTCACGCTTTCTTTGAAGAATAAGACCTGCAATAATCAGAACAGCCATAATTAAAGCAGCTATGCCAAGCTTTCTGGCGCACTCTCCGTAACTATACCATGCAGCCCCGAATATAATCATTTTATGATAGGTAAGCGGTATAAATATATCTACTCCTGCAAATATAATAACAGCCACACCTGATATAACATCTGACGAAAATATTATTTCAAATATAATTCCTATAAAACATGTTATCGCAATCATCAAAGCCATTAATATCCAGTAAGCAAACATTACCTGTATGCTTGTCACCTGACCTGCCGGCAATACATCCATATTCATTAATTTATAACTTGAATAACTGTTCCAGTTAAAAAACACATCAAACTTAGTTGCTGCATATGCAATTGCAGCCAGTTCATATATTAACGACAGCACTGCCGAATACACTATCGTACAGATACTCTGCCACAGATATATTCCTGCCCTCGAACTGTATTTCAGAATTATCATTGGATCTCTGTCGCATTTCATCATTCTCTGATTGCAGACAGCTGCTATAATCATCATCAGTGGAAACACATAATTCTGTGACATACAGGTCAATACATCTAATACACACGGTGTTCCCGACGCATTTCTTTGTAAAGACCTTAAGAAAATTGTAAGCAGAACTTCCTGGGAAATAACTGCTCCTGCAAGCCAGAACAGCATTTCTGTATTAACATATCTTCTTCTCAATTCATTCCACATATTATTTACCCATTCTCACATACTTACCCGGAGTTACTGAGAAATACAACTGCCATTCTTCTTTGTTCAGCTTATCAGCATTTATGCTGTGAGGAAATGATATGCTGTGGATAAGGAAAGGTATATCTACAGTAATGCTCGTCCCCTGCTCAAACTTAGAAAAATTGACATCTTTGTTAATTTCTCTTATATAATCATTAGATATTCCCTGTGAAAAAGCTCCCGATGCCAGTCTGATATCTGCATAAGGAAATCCTTTCATCTCTCCCGTTATATCTAAAGTACATTCAGCAACCATCACATATAAATCATCCTGCTCATCACTTATGTCTTTTCTTTTATCAATTCCATACTCATTCAAAAAATCTTCAATTGACATAACCTTATAACTGCTGACAGATGCCGAATATCCATTCAATTCAACCGATTCATTAAGCTCATATTCAGTTACACTTCCCTGTGGATACATCTTATTGACTTTAACTATATAGAACGCTGCCACTCCCGCCAATATACATACTAACGCTATTATTAATATTTTCTTCTTCATATCAGATTGCATCCTTTCTTCTGCTTCGTACAAAATACGATACTGTTATCAGCACTATTAACATCACCATATCAATTATCATAAATTTCAGTTCAGAATAACGCAGTTTGGATGCTGTCAGATATTCCATAGGGCCATCTCTTCCAATAGATGAACAAACAATATAATAAAAGAAATACATCATGAATGGTGTAAGTGCGACCATAAACCTGTTATTTACAAGGTCTGCAAATATGTATGCAATACAGTTAATAAGTCCAAATCCCACAAATGCAAATAAAAATACTATAACAGCCATTGCAAACGGTGCTTTAAAAAATAAATCTCCAAAAACTGACAGTTTTGAGAAATTAAACTGTGAGCTGACCGATTCTGGCTTAAAAGCTGGCAAAATCATAGCTGTCACAACAAATGATATAACAAGCGGAAAGCTTGCCACAAAACCACCTACTATAAACTGGGCAAAAAGCTTCGCTTTGTAATACTTCTTTTTATCAATTCTTGTAAATATATTATTAACATAATGCTTCTTCACATCCATCAATATACTTATAGAATATGGCAATGCTGTCAGCAGCGGCATAATAAAGTAATAAAGAAATACATAAGACCCCGGTCTTACTCCCATCCACTTCATATATAGTCCCGGAAGCTGTATACCGCTGTATTTTCCCATCTCAAGCAGTTTATCTAATGTTTTTCTTGCAGGAATAATCTCGTTCCATATATTAAATCCAACAATAACTAATCCTATTACTACAGATATTATAAGCATCTTATTCTTAAATGCTCTTTCCATTTCTATTTTAATTAATTTATTCATTTTCTCCTCCCGGTTCATGTATGATTGCTAATGGTCCTATATATGGTGATGTCCTATCATGAAAACTCAAAGCAATTGTGTCATTTTCAACCTCTTCGTCTGTAAATATACAATATAATATTAATTTTTTTGTTTCACCTTTTTCAAAACTGAAATATGTTTTTCCCATTTGATTGGCTTCTGCATCAGAGCCAACCGTTCCTGCATTTTTAATAGGCGGATGTGTTCCATCATCTTTTAAACTTTCTATATACCAAACAGTCTGAAAAATATTATCATATACACCAGATGTTTCGTTATCATCAACATCCTTAGTTATTTCTAATTCTACTGCTGCATAGTAATAATCTGATATAAAGTTATTATTACTATCCATGCTAGCCTTCTTATTTTCTAATCCATAATCAATCCTATTTATATCAAAGTCACACTGTCTCGATACTTTACAATCATTAACTCTTACATGAAATATGTTATAAGTACTTCTATCATTTTCATCATATTTACCAGATGTCAAAATATGCAATTTTACATCGAACTCTTCTCCATATCCAGCAATTTCTATTCCTTCATATGGTTTACTTTCTGTAGAATCATTTTTAACATTTACTGTAGTCTTCTCTGTCTCTTCCTGACTTGTTGCAAGTGTCGGCATTTCTTTTGTCAGCTTATCAAGCGTACCATTCTTAACCCCTATTAGAATTGACAATAATAATACTGCTATAACTGCTATACTTATTACTGCACTTTTTATTTTCTTCTTCATATTTCTCCCTTTCAAGTAAGAGATTGTATACCGTTATCTGATATACAATCTCTTTTCTAGCAGATAATTATATCAGATTCTATACACTGTCTGGACTCCATAAAAAACCAACTGAATATTCAGCCCCTGTATTACTTTCACACTTTATTGCTGCTCCATCATATCCATTTTCTTTGACATAGTTATACATCCATATCTCATCTCCTGGAAATACATCATAATCAATCAGATCAAAATCTTCATAGTAATTATGAGAATCATTACCATCTGAGCCAACAAGTGTTGCATTAAATGAATAATCATTTGATGAATAAACACCTTTTATGTATCCACAAGATGTATCTTGTTTGTCTCTTCCTCTGGTATAATCCAGATACTCCCCCGCAGATTCATCAAATGACATATGGGCATACTCATCTTTGCAATTATTAGCCCACACTACACCTCCACCAATTGACATTACCATTGCTCCTGCTGCGACCACTGTCATCAGCTTTCCTGTTAGTTTCTTTAAATCCATAAAGAAATCCTCCTTAGATTTTAATCAGATACATAAGTACCTGTCTGCTTCAATGTATCTTTTATATTTATCAATTTCAATAGCCCATGCACAAGCGGTCGTTTTTTTGCACAAGTGGTAACTATTTCATAAAAACGCTCTATCTAATTTGCCTCTGGTTCATGTATGATTGCTAATGTTCCTTTGCATGGTGACCCCTCAATATAAAAATCTATTGCTAATGTTTCATTCTCAAATTCTTCATCTGTTATAAGATAGTATAATGTTATTGTTTTAGTTTCACCCTTTTCAAGATGAACATTTCCATGAGTATTGTCTGAACTTGTCCCAACATTTTCATAATTTTCAATTTTATTATATGTACCATCTTCATTCAGTTTTACAGAATGCCATAATGTATGGAATTCATTATCATTATCTAATATTATATCATTATCATTAATATCCTTAGTAACCTCTAACTCTATCATTGCATAGTAATAATCTGATATAAAATTATAATCTGCATCAATACTATCTTTCTTATCGTCTAGTCCAAATCTTATTCTATTTACATCAAAATTACATTCTCTGGAAATATTAACGGTTCTAACAGATATATAAAATACATTATATGTTTTCCGATTATTTTCATCATATTTATATCTTATATCATCATCCCTCAATTCAAACTGCTGACCTATATACGCCACATCTCTTTTACTTAAGTTTTCTTCTCTTGCAGAATCATTACCTGTATTGTTTTGATTTTCATTTTGTATATCTGTCTGTTCATGTTTTGTTTCAAGTGTTGGCATTTCTTTTGTCAGCTTATCTATTGTTCCATTCTTAACACCTATTAGAATTGACAATAATAATACTGCTATAACAACTATGCTTATTACTGCACTTTTTATTCTTTTTTTCATGATATTTCCTTTTCAAAGTAAGAGATTGTATATCCATTACCTGATATACAACCTCTTTTCTAGCAGATAATTATATCAGAGCCTATAATTTAATTAGATACATAAATACCTGTCTGCTTCAATGTATCTTTTATATTTATTAATTTCAATAGCATATGCACAAGCGGTCGTTTTTTGACACAAGTGGTAACTATTTCATAAAAATGCCCTATCTAATTTGTCTCTGGTTCATGTATGATTGCTAATGGTCCTATAAATGGTGAATTTCTTAGATGAAAATTCAATGCAATTATGTCATTCTCAACTTCTTCATCTGTAAATATACAATATAATATTAAATTCTCCTTTTTCAAAACTAAAATTTGTTTTTCCAATTTTATTGGCTTCTGCATCTGAACCAACCGTTCCTGCATTTTTAATAGGTTCAAATGTTCCATCGTCATTCAAACTTTCTATAAACCATGAAGTCTGGAAAACATTATAATAATCATCCACATCATTATCATTAATATCTTTAGTTAATTCCAATTCGATAGCTGCATAGAAATAATCTGATATAAAATTATTATTATCATCCATGCTGTCTTTCTTATTTGCCAAACCATAATCAATCCTATTTATATCAAAATCACACTGTCTTGATATTCTACAATCTTTAACTCTTACATGGTATACATTATATGTAGTCCTATCGTTTTCATTGTACTTACGATCTACAGATATTTCTCTCCTTATTTCAAACTCTTCCCCATATCCAGCGACTTCTATTCCTTGATAAGGTTTACTTTCTGTAGAATCATTTTTTACATTTTCTGTTGACTTTTCTGTCTCTTCCTGTTTTGTTGCAAGTGTCGGCATTTCTTTTGTCAGCTTATCTAGTGTACCATTCTTAACACCTATTAGAATTGCCAATAACAATACCGCAATAACAACTATACTTATTACTGCACTTTTTATTTTCTTCTTCATATCTTCTCCCTATTAGAATGCTCCTTAAATTTTAATCAAATGCATGAGTACTTAACTTATTTAATTTGCTTCTGGTTCATGTATGATTGCTAAAGTTCCTCTATCTGGAGACCCGTAAATATGAAAATCTATTGCTAATGTTTCATTTTTAAATTCTTCATCAGTTATTAAAAAATATAATGTTATTGTTTTAGTTTCTCCTTTTTCAAAATATACATTTCCATGTTTATCTGGTACATCTGAACCAACAGCTCCACTATTACTGATACGCTGTAATGTTCCATTACTATCTACCTTTCCTATATACCACATTGTCTGGAACATACTTATTTCTCCATCAGGCGGTACATCATGATCATTAATATCTTTGTTAACATTTAATTTCACAGTTACATAATAATAGTCTGATATGAAATTATTATTATCATCCATGCTGTCTTTTTTATTTGTCAAACCATAATCAATCCTTTTTATATCAAAATCACATTCTCTTGATATATCTACTGACTTTACGGTTACATTGAAAACATTATATGTATCTCTATTATTTTCATCATATCCATACCTTATATCCCAATCTATTAATTCAAACTCCTGTCCTATATTTACTATATCTCTTTTTCTAGAATTTCTTACCCTAGCAGAGTTGCTACTGCTTTCATTTTTTTCAGACTCGTTTTCTGCTGACTTCTCCGTTTCTGTCTGACTTGTTGCAAGTGTCGGCATTTCTTTCGTCAACTTATCTAGCGTACCATTCTTAACCCCTATTAGAATTGCCAATAATAATACTGCTATAACTGCTATACTTATTACTGCACTTTTTATTTTCTTGTTCATATCTTCTCCTTATACTAGAAAGACTGTACATTGAATTTCATCAACATACAGTCTTAATGTAATTCCCTATTCACTTCTTTTCAAGAACATATGCACAAGCGGTCGTTTTTTGACACAAGTGGTAATTATTTACTAAAAAGATTAACTGATTTAATTTTCTTCTGGTTCATGTACGATTGCTAATGTTCCTTTGCATGGTGACCCATAATAATGAAAATCTATTGCTAATGTTTCATTCTCAAATTCTTCATCTGTTATAAGATAGTATAATGTTATTGTTTTAGTTTCACCCTTTTCAAAATGTACATTTCCATGAGTATTGTCTGAACTTGACCCTACATTTTCATAATCCTTAATTTTATTATATGTACCGTCCTTATTAACCTTAACACTAGTCCATAATGTTTGTAAATTATTATAATCATCTGCAAACATTTCATTGTCATTAATATCCTTGGTTACTTCCAATTCAACCGTCATATAATAGTAATCCGATATAAAATTATCATTATTATCCATACTATCTCTTTTTGTACTCAATCCGAAATCAATTCTATTAATATCAAAGTCGCATTGTCTAGAAATATTGACGCTCTTAACAGTTATATAAAATACATTATAAGTTTCTCGATTATTCTCATCATATGTATATTTTACGTCATTATTTCTTAATTCAAACTGCTGACCAACATTTGCTATATCTCTTCTGCTAGAATTTCTTATTCTCACAGAGTTACTGCTTTCATTTTTTTGAGACTCATTTTCTGCTGACTTCTTTGTCTCTTCCTGTTTTGTTTCAAGTGTCGGCATTTCTTTTGTCAGCTTATCTAGCGTACCATTCTTAACCCCTATTAGAATTGACAATAATAATACTGCTATAACTGCTATACTTATTACTGCACTCTTTATTTTTTTCTTCATATCTGCTCCCTTTTAGAAAAAAGATTGTATATATATTATGATATACAATCTTCTTTCTAATAAATAATTTAATTAAACTTTAGACACTATCTGGACTCCATAAAAATCCAACTGAGTAATCATCCCCTGTATTACTCTCACACTTTACTGCAGCATAATTATATCCATTTTCTTTGACATAGTTATACATCCATATCTCATCTCCTGGATTAACATCATAATCAATCAATTCAAAATCTTCACAATATCCCGTTTCATCCACCCCAACAAGTGTTGCATTAAAAGAATATCCGTTCGATGATTCTATACCTTTGATATATCCACATGATGTATCTTCTTTCAATCTACTAGACGTATAATCCAGATACTCCCCCGCAGATTCATCAAATGACATATGGGCATACTCATCTTTGCAATTATTAGCCCACACTACACCTCCACCAATTGACATTACCATTGCTCCTGCTGCGACCACTGTCATCAGCTTTCCTGTTAGTTTCTTTAAATCCATAAAGAAATCCTCCTTAGATTTTAATCAGATACATAAGTACCTGTCTGCTTCAATGTATCTTTTATATTTATCAATTTCAATAGCCCATGCACAAGCGGTCGTTTTTTTGCACAAGTGGTAATTATCTTGTTTTAAAAAACTTATTTAATTTGCTTATGGTTCATGTACGATTGCTAATGGACCTATAAATGGTGAACTTTTAAGGCTAAAACTTATAACAAGTTTATCATTTTCGACTTCTTCATCCGACAATATATAATATAATGTTAATGTTCTTGTTTCTCCTTTTTCAAAGCTAAAATTTGTTTTTCCAATTTGATTAGTTTCCGCATCAGAGCCAACGCATGCACTAGTTTTAAATGACTGTGTTGTTCCATCGCTATTCAATTTTAATATGGACCAAGTCGTCTGAAAAACATTCATATAATCCATCACATCATTATCATCAATATCCTTTGTTATCTCCAATTCTACTGTTGCATAATAAAAATCTGATATAAAATTATTGTTTACATCCAAACTTTCTTTCTTATTATCCAATCCAAAATCCAACCTGTTAATATCAAAATCACACTGTCTCGATATCTTGCAATCATTAACTTTTACATGATATATATTATATGTAGTTCTATCATTTTCATCATACTTACGATTTATGTCTATTTCTCTCTTTATTTCAAACTCTTCTCCATATTCAGCAACCTCGATTCCATCATAAGGTTTACTTTCTGTAGAATTATTTCTCGCATTTACCGTTGCCTTTTCTGTCTCTGCCTGATTTGTTGCAAGTGTCGGCATTTCTTTTGTCAGCTTATCTAGTGTACCATTCTTAACACCTATTAGAATTGCCAATAATAATACTGCTATAACTGCTATACTTATTACTGCACTTTTTATTTTCTTCTTCATATCTGCTCCTTATACTAAAAAGACTGTACATTGAATTTCATCAACGTACAGTCCTAATGTAATTCCCTATTCACTTCTTTTCAATAGTATATGCACAAGTGGTAATTATTCTTTATCTTTCTTAACATATTTGGTCGAAAGGAATATATGACATGTTACTTTTCCATCCTTTTCATCATACCTGATTTCCCCATTATATTTGGCAACAATATCCCTTATGCTCTTCGTACCAATTCCATGATTATTCTTATCAAGCTTAGTAGTCAGGAACGGATTCTTTCTGTTAAAAAATGTTTCTTTAACAGGATTTTCCACATCCATGAATATTCCACCTCTGCTTGTTATCTCAACATTGACATACGGATCACTGCATTTTGCTGCTGCCTCAATGGCATTATCAATTACATTTCCGGCAAGAATACACATATCTATATCATCAATCAGTCCAACCTGACCAAGTACCATACATGTAAATGCTATATTCTGCTTTTCACATTTATCATTCTTATCATTAAGAATATAGTTGAGCGTTCTATTATCACAGTATTTTCTATAAGCATATGAGTTAATTTTCTCACTCATTATATTCTTTAAGAAATCTTCCGCCTTATCATAATTGTTGTCATCCATATAACCAATTGCAGAACTCAGGCACTGCTTAAGGTCGTGTCTTAACTTTCTGCTCTCTTCATACATTTTCTGGACACGTTCAACCTCAAACTGTTCATTTGCATATTCCATTCTTTTATTAATCTCCTCAGTCCTGTTAAAAAAGTCCTGCATCCAATGTCCGATTATTTCAAATGTTAAAACTGTCACAATTAATATTCCAGCGGTTTCTACACCATAGTTATATGTATCATATATACCTGTTCCAAAGAATAATCCTGCCAGCACTGAACTTACGCATATCTGTATGAACATCATTTCCAGATTATCCAATTCCCTGTATTTTATAATTACTGCAGACAGATAGACTACAAACATATATAATTCCACAATCAGATATACGATACATATTGCTATTATATCAGCCTGATTAGCAGATAATATGGCTATTCCGATACAATTTATCAGTGATATTTCCAGCATAACCTTAATTGTTATCTGTTCTATATACTGTACAATCAGAATCGCGATAATAATCATAAGTTCCATTATCACCCATGAGTTAATTCCATAATATGTCATTATATAGACTGCTGCCCCTGCACCCACTAACAGAACCATCTTAATCGCATGTATTATATTATCTCCCATCAGCTTACTTATCTTGTCCATAATAAATATTACACCTGTATTCATTACACACAGGAATACACATGTAAGCACTATATTGATTATATCCATCATACCTGTTTCCTACCTGTTATTATCAAACATGAATTTTCTGTATTCTTCTATGACATCTTTCTTCCTGCGCCTGCTTATAGGAACGCGCTCGTTATTATACATCACAAATACATCGTTATCTTCATCAATGCTCTTAATATATTTCATGTTAATAAGCACACCCTTGCTTGACTGCACAAATCCATATTTTTCAAGTTCTGCAACATGCCTGGTATATGAATCTGCCAATAATATTTCTCCTTTAAGACTTTTTACGCATATCTTCCTTTTCTGCGTTGCAATTGAAACAACCCTGTCAACATAGAATTTCTCTCCACCCAGTTCTATTACCTGCCTCATCTTTATCAGTTTATCAACTATCTTTACCATCATTCTTGTAAATTCACGGTCAAATCTGTCTTTAACTATATACCCAAGCGGTCTGAATCTGAATGCTTCATAAACCAGATTCTCATGAGATGTAACAAATATTATAATTGCGTCATTATTCATTAATACTATCTGTTCCGCAATATCAAATCCATTCTCATCGCCCAGTTCAAGGTCAAGAAATACCATATCATAAGCATTGTCTGAATAATTACTAATAATTGTCTGACCGTCATTGTAGATATCCACCTGACAATCTTCTCCCTGAAAATACTGCTTAAATACATCTTTTATAGTCGTCCGTTCCTTCTCACAGAACTCTCTGTTGTCATCACATACTGCCACTTTCATTGCTTTCTGTTATCTCCTTATAGAAATCATTCTTATAAAATGTAATCTTCACCCGTGTATATTCGCCCTTAACTGACTCAATGCTTACCTTAGAGCCTAATTTGTCACACAGCTTCTTTACAATATAAAGCCCCATTCCTGTCGCTTTGGAGTACTCATGCCCGTTCTCCCCTGTAAATGACTTGTCAAATACTCTCGGTAAATCAGACGCATTTATACCAATTCCATTATCCAGTATTTCAAGAACAATACATTTCTTATCCTCTGCTGCCGAAATCTTAATATACGACTCCGCCTTTGTCTTATCCTTGTACTTTATGCTGTTATTCACTATCTGGTTAAGCATGAATTCCATCCACTTTGCATCTGTAAGAACAATCCTGTCTGCATTGCTCACTTCAAATGTGATATCATTTTCAAGCAGATCATCCTTATTCTTTAATGCTACATTACTTATAATCTTAGACAGTCTGGCATCGTTAATTATATAGTCTTTTTCTGCATTTTCGCTTCTCACATAATAAAGAATCTGCTCAATATAGTTATTGATTCTGCGAATCTGCGTATTCATCCTGTCCGCAAATTCTTTATCACATTTATCCATGTTATTATGAAGCATAAGTGTAAGTGAGGCTATCGGAAGCTTTATCTCATGAATCCACATTTCAACATACTCTTTGAACTGCTCCATTCCCTGCCTGTATCGTTTAACATTCTCCGTCATCGACCTGTCTATGTCACTCACAGAATCATAGAAAATCTGCCCTTCATAGAAAGCCGGCCTGACAAGTGTCTCTGTAATAAGATATTTTTCTTCAAGTGCAGCTATGTTAATCTCCAGTTCGTCATAGAACTTCTTTCTGTGGTAATAATCTGCCAGCACAACTGCAATATAGCATATTATCATTATACATATTTCTGCGATTATCAACTGTACAGACACCTTGAATGCCGCCATCATAAGTACGCTTATGATAAGCATTGCCACAAATATGCACACTGAATACAGTCTGTCTTTAATATATTTTCCTAACCTCATACAAGAATATATCCCTGTCCCTTTCTTGTCTCAATAACATCTTCCAGACCAATATCTTTAAATCTGCCTCTTAATCTGCTTATATTCACAGTCAGCGCATTGTCATTAAGATACTCCTCATTGTTCCACAGCTCAGTCATAAGCTCATCTCTTGAAACTATATGCTCCCTGTGTGATAACAGATACATGAATATTGTCATTTCATTTTTAGTAAGAGTTATCTCTTCATCCTTATACTTAATTACACCCTTGTGTGGCAGTATTTCCATTCCACGGTAAGTTGTTGTATTATCTGACTTCGCACCAAGCCTCTTAAATACTGCATTAATCCTTAACAGAAGTATTGTCGGATTATACGGCTTTGTTATATAATCGTCTGCCCCATAACTCATGGAAAGCACCTCGTCAGCCTCGGAATCCCTGCTTGTAACCATAATAACCGGCACATCTGATTTACTCCTTAACTGCTGCAAAAGCATTTCCCCATTCATATACGGAATATTGATATCAAGCAGTACCAGGTCAGGCTCTGCAGCAATAATACTGTCACATGCATTTTTAAAATCAGTCAGTACAACCGCTTCATACCCTGAATTTTCCAGCAGTTCCTTAAGCTCCCTGCTTATATCTTTATCATCTTCAACAATCAGAATTCTGTTCATTATAAGTTCCTCACTGCATTTTGATATAAATGTATTGTAAACTGTTTCACTAAAAAAAGACAGAGAAAACTCAAAAAGGTTTCTCTGTCTTGATTTACACTGTTCCTAAACGCCCACCGTATTAGAAGCTGTGGCCGCCGCCGCTTCCTCCACCGCCGCCGGATGAGCCTCCTCCGCCACCTCCGCCTGACGAACCGCCAGAACTTGATTCTCGTGGAGAATATGTTTTTGTCTGATGTGTAAATACAACATTACAATTATTAAATGCCCTGTACTCAAACAATCCATTCATAAGGCTCTTTGTTGATGCCTTCCTCTTTGAGGAGTACACACGCACAATTATATAATTAATGACAACTGCAATAACAACCGCAAGCAATGCATTACTTATATATTTCATTGGCTGTGCAATCTTTCTTCCCTGAAGCAGCGTATATTCCTGCTCATACACCTTCATCGCACATATATAATAGTCTGCATCAGATGCATAAGTATACACATTGTCAGTAATTGTTTCTGCATATGCCTTATTAATTGTCCTGTTAATAGCACCATTACTATGCATCCATATATTTCTGTTATCCATATCAATAACGAATATCGTTCCACTCTCAGAGCCATATTTTTCTCTGTACAAAGACTTAATATAACTCTCTGTCGAAGTGCTGTTATAGCTTATAGAGTTAAACATAACATTACCATAAGTGGTAATTAATTTCATCTTCTCAAGGAGCATGCTCTTCTCAGCAACTGATAAAAGAAATGCATCATCAACAATCACTGCTTCATAGCCTGTATCCGGATTAACATAGCAGAAATCCTGATTAGCATAATCTTCAACCTCATAGCCTGTATCAGCGTATACTCTGCCTCCTGCCAATGCGATAATTAGAACTGCTACAAGAAAGGTCAGTAAAAATGTTATTTTTCTACGCATTATCATTACCTCCCTTGTAATTATCAAACTGTGGTAGTCTTCTTGTTGCAAGCACATTGTAATACTTAATAAGCTCAACAAGTGTAAACATCAGCGAAGCAAGCACAAATATAACTGCACCATAATAAAAAAGGTCAGATACCGGATTAATAAGCAGAATCAGTGTTGAAACAGCCAATGCTACAAGTGCACCTACACTTCCCGGCACATTTTTTCCTCCTGATACTTCTTTATATGTCCTGCAATTACTAAGCGTAATAATAACGCCTATAGCAAAGCATGCCGCACTGACGAAAAAAGAAGAACCCACTGAAAATACTGCACTGAATAAAGAAAAAGCAAACATAAAATTAGGAATTCCAACCATGCATATTGCAAATATAACAACAACCTTCAACAATGGTGCCATTTTATTTTTTTCTTTCTTACTTACTCTGTTAATCCTTGCATTATTTCTGCCATCAGCCATCTGTTTTGCCAGATTATCATTATCTGTTCCGGCTTTATATCTGCGGCTGGAAAGCTTTGATTCTTCCCATGAGCCTCTGTCATCAAGCTTCTGGTCCCGTCTCTTTATTTTTCCCAGTTCAAACACATACAATATAATTGTAATTAGTGCTATTATAGCTGTAACATTAAGTGTTACCTTCGGTCTTAATGTGAAGAACATATTGAGTAATATAAATATCGGAACAGCCAGAAGTGCTGACCCAGCAAAATATCTGCCAATAGAAACCGGTAAATCTGCCGATACTTTTCCAGTCTGACCATTGACCGTTGCATATGCAACTCTGTCCCTGTTCCTATACGACAGAAACCACACTGGATACAATGTCCTGTCAACAGACTCAATCACCGCATTACATTTTGATTTAATAGTACTTTCTGTTTCATGAAGTGATACCCCTCCGAGCGGGATATTATTGGATACATAATCATATGTCTCTTCACCAGCCATATCAATTGCATCATTCATATAAACATCACACCCTACATCTGCCGTATCAGCATAAAATCCGCTAAGAAATGCCGGCGTAAATCCCGCCATATTCTTAACATCATATGGTGCAATCGCCTCACTTATATTATCATCAAATGAAGATGACGCATCAAACGATATTCCCTTATACTGACAGTCCATATCACCGTTAATATTAAAGTGGTCCGTATAAATGTAATCTCCCCGTCTTTTGCTTTTCTCTCCTCTTAATACAACAGGACCTTTCTGTGATACATGATAAGCCCAGTATGGCATATAGATTCCCCTGAAACCATCAATATATTTTTCATCTTTTAATTCCTTAGGTGCAAACCATGCACGCTTCATCATCTTCTTATATTGATTCTTACAATCCTGCTTGGTTTTGCTGAACGGAATAATATATCCCGGACGGAGTTCTTTGGAAATTCTGCTTTCCAGAACTGTAGATGCTCCACAGAAGCTGCAGAAATCAGCAATCGTATTATCTGTACTCATAATTTCACCGCCACACTGCGGACACTTGAATACCGTAACATCATACTCCTTATTTTCTTCAGCCGAATTTCCTTCTCCAAGCTTATATGGATTATAATGTGTATTACAATGCTCACATAACATCGACTGTGACGATATATCGAAAATTAACCGTCCGCCACAATTAGGACACTGATACATTAATTCTCTCCCCTCATATGTAATAACTTAATTGAAAGTTATGCTAATTGTAGCACCCATTATTACTCTTTTCAAACCCACATTTAGTATGAAAACGCACAAAAAAAGCAGGTCCTGCGTGATATGCCCCCTGTCAAGTAGACAGGTTAAATATCTAAAATGAAGTGTTGCTAA
>OBWL01000786.1_pt1 | contig 27543 bp, 28 predicted proteins | sample 1538061 | NCBI WGS metagenome assembly OBWL01 (sample SAMEA2580085, study PRJEB22360) | human gut metagenome | biome: human gut; feature: human-associated habitat; material: faeces | place: Denmark | collected 2008/2010
CCGATCGTACTATTGTTGTATGAATGCTGCCAAGGCACTGCTGGCTATTAAAGGTCCAGACAGTATTGATTTTGATAATTTATCGCATGGTATTTCATCAGATAGAAGGCAATGGGGAAAATCTAATAACATAAAAAATGCTGAGGTTGTTTTTTCTGGATCAGGTGTATTGTTTGAGCTGTCTAAATATTTCAAAGAAGAAGCAGGGAAAAAGATATATTCTGTGTATGATTTGATGTATAATATACCATGTATTCATCGAGCATTTTCTCTTACATATAGTTGTCCTGAATTGTTTATTCCGATTAGAGATATTAAATTTATTGTAGATAGTGAATTAAAAAAAGGTTGGGTCCAGTTTCAGGTCGATGAAAGGTATGCTAATGGAAATTCATTAAGGTATGTGCCTAAACAATATGAGAAGGTGAAATATCAGGATTCCACCAAATATTTAATGAGAAAAAAGCAGCGATTCGCATGGGATATTTATGGAGATAAAAAACAAAGATTAGAAGCCTTGTCTAAATATCACGGTAGCATTCGCAAGGATTTACTTTATATATACGGCGATGCTAGATTGTGGTATATAAAAAAAGATATTGATACGAATCAGCATATTCTAAAGAGAAATTCAATTACATTAATATTTGCAGTTTTCCACTGGCTGAGTGAGCTGGTACGGTATAATCTAGAAAAATTTGAATCATTAATGAAAACGAATCAGAACTGGTTGATTCACGAATTTGTAGATAATAGTTTGTATCAATACATAGATGAAATCAGTTGCGAGATAACAGGAAATGATATCATGACATCCGGTTATCGTAAATGATTATAGTAATATGATAGTGGGTGTATTATGGGATTTTTGTCATTATTTCAAAGAAAACAGAAAAATACACAAGCAATTTCAAAAAGCAATGCTTCTTTGGAAAGGGCAGCAGATAGTATTCTTAATCAAAGAGGAAAGCAAATAGTAGATGGGCTAAACAGAACCACCGCTAGTACTGGAACTCCGATGGATAAATTGCATGGTGGGGCAAAAAGAATGGCTCAAATGTCAAACATAGGTGGGGGTTCAAAAGCAACTGGTGGAGGTGGCGTTGATGAAGGAATGAAAGCAATGCTACAATACACACAGGCTACACTGTGAAAAAGATGACATCGCAGAGCGGGAAGAAAAAGATTCCAGACAATAAGTAATCTTGCCCACATATCCATACAGTGCTATACTTAAACCACTACAAAAGGAAAGAGGTTATCACCATGCCCAGAACGAAAGGCAGCAAAAACCGTCCCAAAACCAATACCACCAAAGACTACGCATCCCAAATAGCTGAAAAACAAGAACAAATCACAACCTTTAACCACCGAAATCGCATCCATCCAGAAAGCGGTTGAAGAGCAGAAGAACACATTGAAAGAGAAGAAGACTGCTCTGAAGAAGGCCGAAAAAGAAGTGGCATCTCTGGAAGCGAAGAAGGCAAAGGCAGATGCTAAGGCGGCTGAAGAAGCTAAGAAGGCTGAAGCCGAGAGTGTGGTTAAGAAGCTACTGGCCAGCGGGATGAGTGCAGACGAGATTCTGGAAAAGCTGAAATAAATAAGAACCCAAGAAAAAATAAAAGCAGACTGTGAAAACGCAGTCTGCTTTTTCTATGTTCCGAAATTGGTACATTCTCTGCTGTAAAATATAATTAAATTGGTGAACAAAAGAGGATCGGAGCGTGACGGTACATGTCTAATAAAAATCATTCTGGTGACAGTGCACAGTTGAGTCTTTTTGATATTTTGGGGCTTGCGTGGAATATTGACAGCAAGTATTCCTCAGATGAAATTGAGAAGGTTATAGGTAAGCTCCGTGCAGCTAAGCGTACCGCAGAAAAGCATGAGGAAAATGAACGCCGCCGCAGGGAAAAAGAAGAATTAGAGCGGAAAGCCCGTGAAGAAAAAGAGAAAAAAGAAGCACATATACGTGAAGTTACCTGCATGGATCTTCTGCTCGATTGGGAAAACGCGTCCAATCAAGATGTAAGGATTCAGGGTATTCACGCTGACAGCATTTCCGACGGTCTCATTTTCAGTCTATCTAATCTCGGACGGGTTGATATTGAATATATTTCTTCAATAACCGGTGAGGACTACAAGACAATTATCGGTGCGCTGAAAGGATCTATCTATCAGAACCCAGAAACTTGGGATGAGTGCTTCTATAAGGGTTGGGAAACCTCTGAGGAATATCTGTCAGGCAATATGATGCGGAAATGGAAGGCGGCTAAAGAAGCTGATAAGGAATACGACGGCTATTTTGCTGATAATGTCAAAGCTATTGAAAAGGTTCTTCCTCCTACTGTTGCAACAAAAGATATCTATGTGACACTGGGTTCGCCGTGGGTACCTACGGATATAATTGATGATTTTATTGAACATCTTCTTGGCGATTGGCGCAGATACTGGTATAGCATCGATAACGAAGAAGATTTTCGTACTAAGCATGATGAATTGACCGGCACATGGGAGATCCCCTTCAAAAACAGATACAATCACGATGTTAAGGTGACACGAACATACGGTACTGACAGAATAAACGCCCTTTATATTCTTGAAAGGACATTGAATATGAAGTCGGTTGCAGTTACCGATGAGGTCGTTTGCAAAACAAATTCCTCCGGCAAGAAAAGAGTTATAAACCGGTCTGAAACCATTCTCACTATAGAAAAGCAAAATAAAATGATAAAGATGTTTCAAAAATGGATCTGGGAGGATGAAAGAAGAAAAGAACGTCTTGAAATGATTTTTGAGAACAATTTCAGTTGCGTTCGAAAAAGAATTTTTGACGGATCATTTTTACGGTTTCCGGAGATTGTGCCCTGCATCAAGGCCCATTTCTGAAAAATAGTTACTAAATTTTTATACGATTATTGCATTTTAATATTTAATGTGATAAAATGAAATCGCGAAACAAATTTTAATAATTTTGCTGCTTAGTGGGTGTGTATTTTTATCTCGGTAAAAATGCAGGCTCTGTTTTCATACACTCTGGTAGCGTTGAAAATTTGTTTCGCAGCAATTGGAGCTATGTGTTTTTCGTGCGTGGCTTCGGCTGCACACTTTTTAAATTTGGAAAGTAGATATAGTGGGAGATTTCTCAATTAAAAGCACTGTTGATGATAATATAGTTAATTTAGATTGGACCCCCTCAAATAATGCGGAAGGATACAAAGTAAATATTTGGAATACTGATTCAATAGAAGATACACCTTATTGTTCATGTGTAACTACAAATACACATTTTAGCAAAGAACTACCCCAAGGCAATTATCGAGTTTGCGTGTTTTCATATAATAATTCTTCAGAAAAAGCCAGCAATATTATTTATGTAACAATAAAAGATGTTATTTCAAGTATTGATATAGACTCTCTAGGTTTTAAACTTTCTTTATCTTCAAACAGCTATACCTATGACGGCAAAGCTAAAACTCCAACAGTTACTATAAAAAATGATACTGCAACATTAATAAAAGATACCGATTATACTGTTGAATATTCAAACAACATAAATGCAGGAACAGCAACTGTAACGGTAACCGGTATTGGCAACTATACAGGCATATTAACTAAAACATTTATTATCAATAAAGCACAGCAGACCGTAAATGCAACAATATCTTCAAACACCTTAGATATTGGCGATACAAGCGAAATTACTGCAAGCGGACAAGGAACAATAAGCTATATTTCAAGCAACACAAATGTTGCAACAGTAAACAACTCAGGAATTGTAACAGGAATAAGTGCAGGAACGGCAACTATTACTGTTACTGCTACAGGTAACAACAATTATAATGAGGCAAGCAAAACTTTCACTGTTTTAGTAAAGAACTCGCATGTGTTAGGCGATGTAAACTGTGACGGAGTAATAAGTATTGCAGACGCAACAACACTTCAAAAATATCTTGCAAACATTGTTGATTTTAATGATGAACAGCTTGCTGTTGCAGATACAAACGGTGATGGAAGCGTTTCAATAGCAGATGCGACACAAATTCAGAAATATCTTGCACAACTTATTCCTTCACTCGGTTAATATTTCAAAAATCCTATCTGACTATTGCAGTCAGGTAGGATTTTTATACATATCAAATATATTGACAATTATGTTTTTATGCGCTAATATTCACTTGAGGTGATAATGACTATGACCTGTGTAATCTACGCACGATATTCGAGTGATAATCAGCGTGAGGAGTCCATTGAAGGACAGTTAAGAGAATGTAAAGAGTTTGCCGAAAAGAACGATAGGTTCTATGTCAATAGTTGGAGTAGCATTAAAAGAGACCACCGAAAATTTTGTGTAAAAGTGAATAATAGACTTCCTTTCAAGCAATAATGGAAATAGAAAAATTAAAGCTTGAAAGGAAGTTTTTTTAATGGCAAAAGCACCGACAGAAATGATGAGAGAATTTGTAAGAAGTCAGAATTTCACATCAACAGATGAAGTGATGACAGCGATGAAAGATATGTTCAAGGACATTCTTCAGGAGGTTATGGAATGTGAGCTTTCCGATGAACTCGGCGAGCTTGTAAAATAAAGTGTGTAAGTTAAAAAATAGCTTGCACACTTTTTGCATTTGTGGGAAAGTGTGCAACAATGAAAGAAAGGACAGAAAAGGAATGAACGAAATGGCAAAAAAGAGAGAAAGCACACCGGGCGAGAACCTCGCAAAGCAGATAATTGAACAGTATCATCCGGAAAAAGGAAGTGTTCTTTTCATTGATGAAGCTTACTCTCTTGTAGATGACAGAAACGGTTCTTTTGGCGATGAAGCAATTAACACTATTGTTCAGAAAATGGAAAACCATCGGGACGATGTTGTCGTTATATTAGCAGGGTATCCTGACAAGATGGAAGGGCTCCTTCAAAAGAATCCGGGTCTCAGGTCGCGAATTGCCTACCATGTTCCATTCAACGATTACGATACGGCAGCACTTTGCGAAATAGCAAAACTTATCGCAAAACAGAAAGGGCTTACATTTACTGATGAAGCTTGTAATAAACTGACTGTCTTGTTTGATGCCGCAAGGAATGAAAGCGATTTCGGTAATGACGGTACAGCAAAATTAAATTCAGTTCCGCTTTCAAACGAAAACAGAACATTTAGCATTGCACTCAATATTTACTACAATAACAACAGTACACCTGAGTTCCATTATCAGAACTTTAGTGCTGACACAGATGCTTATCAGCAGGGATCACTTTCTGTTACTCCTGAAAAAACAAATAAAATTGTAAATTATATTGCATTTGCTTTCGTTTACGGTTATAATGAGAATAAAATGACGGTTGATAATACGGAAGTAAACTTACTAAAAGTCAAGCTGAATCAAAGTTGCGGCAAGGCAAAGATGTAATAACTTATTATAAGAGTGATGCGTTAAATATCGCAAACTCAGTAGACAGTACTAGAAGTAAGTGTGATCCCAAACATAGAGGGTCTGCTTCTTTTAAGCATTATCATGTTAAATATAAAAATATAAAGTGGAGTATCCATTCGTTTTATGTATAGGGCATACAGGTGGTATTATGGTTTATACTTTTATGAATTATGACGATTTTAATAGTAAATATAACGATATATTAAAAATTGCCACTTGCTATAGTGAGAATTTTAGTTTTTTTACTGTGAGACAGATCCATAAAAAGGATCATTCTAATGAATATTTTAATTTCTTGGATGGTTTTAGAAATCACGAAATTCCATTAGGTAAAATAAAAACACCCAGATATACTGCAGGACAATAAATCCATTGTTTCAGAATTAATAAAATAACAACGGCTTTATTGATGAAACCTATAGATTTTTCCTCTTGGAATGCTTATGATTATCCTGAAGATTTGGCTTTTTATAAAAATTGCATACCGTGGTTTCGCTGTATTTCACATGAAAAAATGGTGTTAGTCAATGAGACCAATTTTAGTGCATTTAATGAGTTAAAAAAAATAGGCATAAATTTTAGATTGATTAATAATTCTAACTATATTTGAAAAAATTTAAAACGAATGTGGGTAAGTAGGCTCATTTGAGCCTACCTATTCAAGCGGTGAAACCTCATATTACTATTACACATTTGACGGTTCGCTTGAAAGTGAATATCGCACATCATCAAACGGCAGTCTTACTCATTACATTGTTACCGATTCAGACGGTAATACGGTAGAAAAGACATTTGTAAACGGTCAGACAAAGACTATTACAACAGGCACAGATAAGGGAGCAAAAAACATGAAAAAAATAATACAACCAATATCAATATTATTAATCATAACGCTGTTATCTGCGATATGTATAATACCATATGCAGCGACTATCGTTAATGGCAGTAATTACGAATTTACAGTTATGGATGCAACCAAGGTTCAAAAGTATGTTGTAGGTATGATTGACTTAACTGATGATGAGAAATTTCTTTACGATACTAATGGCGACAATGTGTTGACCGTTATTGATGCCACTAATATTCAGAAAATTATTGTTGGATTTCAATTCGATACATCAGAACCGTCATCTTTGACAGAAACTACTTCGGTTTACGGAACTGAAGCATCCACAGAAACAACGATATCGAATTTCTCATCTGCTTGTACTGAAGTAACAACTGAATATTCTGAAACTACAGCATATACTGAAACTACTACAGAATGTGTTGAGGAAACAACAATTGTTGATGAACCATCGACAGAATCGACTGAAATAACTACGGAAGAAGTTACTGAACCTTCAACAGAAGAGTATACTGAGCAGATTACTGAACAGCCTACTACAGAGCCAAAACCAACTGTTCCGCCTAAAAGTGTGAAATTCAATAAGAATGGAATAACACTTGGGGTAGGGGAGTCATATACTCTTATTACTACTATTGAAAATGGAGATATTTCGCAAGTAGAGTTTACTACAGATAATAGTGGGGTAATTACTGTAGACGATAAAGGCAAAATGACTGCTGTGGGCATTGGTGTCTCTACAATTACAGCAAAAACTTATAACGGACTTACAGCCAAATGTAAGGTTACTGTTAAAAAGCTTGCTAATAGCATAAAGCTTGATAAGACAAGTATTATACTTGGAGTCGGTGAACAGTATGATTTTTCAAGCTATGTGCCGAGCGGAACAGCAGCTTATTATCGTTCTTATTATTCAGATGATCCGAATATTGCTTTTGTTCAAAAAGCCGGAGGTTTGATGACCGCAAAAAAGGCAGGAACCACAACTATGAGATGCAAAATGCCAAACGGTACACAAGCAACCTGTAATGTAACGGTCAAGCCGCTTGCAACATCTCTTAAACTTAACGCAAGTGAAATTGTACTGTACATAGGTCAGAGTTTTGACATTAACAGCAGTGTTCCAAAAGGTACAGCGGCATATTACAGACTTTATTCATCAAGCAATTCAAAAATAGCTGCTGTAACAAGAGGCGGAGGTGTCGTCAAAGGAGTAGCGACAGGAAAAGCAACTGTAACTTGCACTTTGAATAACGGAAAAAAAGCCATTTGCAATGTATACATAATGCCACAGAGCAAGAAGATTTCAAATGTTCCGTTAATCGGTCAAAGTAAGCTCCCGACAGGCTGTGAAACCTGTAGTGCAACAATGCTGTTGAATTTCTACGGATATAAAATTTCTGAAACGACATTTGCAGATAAGTATTTGGTAAAAAAACCTTTCGGTTATTCAAACGGTTCATACACAGGACCTGATCCGAATTGTGCCTTTGTTGGAACACCATACAGTTCCAACAGCTACGGAGCGTATGCACCGATTATGGTAAAATGTATGAATAAATACCTTTCCGACAAATCATACAAGGCTGTAGAAATCAGCGGGAAAAGTCTTGAATATCTTTCGGGTAAGTATGTTGCACAAGGTCAGCCGATTATGGTGTGGGCAACAATTAATATGTCACCGTCATTTAAGACAACCACTTGGAGAGTAAACTACACCGATGAAAACGCAAAATATAAACTCGGCAGTTACTACACTTGGACTGCCGGCGAACATTGTTTGTTGCTCACGGGCTATGACAAAGATTATTACTATTTCAACGACCCATGGACAAACGCTCGTACAAGATACTCAAAAAGCCTTGTAAATACAAGATATAATGAACTCGGCAAACAGGCTGTAGTTATGGTGAAAAAATAACAAGAACCTTCTCTGATGAATTTATCATTAGGGAAGGTTTTTTCTTTTATTTGTTGGTATATTCTATTAAGGCAAAAACGCCTTTAGAAGTTTAAAATAAATCGCTGTGTGTTCCAGTCCTTGTCAGATACAAAATAAGTTCTTCATTACTAATTTCGTAAATCAGGAGCCAGTCGGGGGTAATGTGACACTCCCTACAGCCGGAATAATTTCCAATTAGTTTGTAATCTTTATATTCCGGTGGCAGTAGTTGTTGTTCAGCTATCATTTCAACAACATCATCAAGCAATTGAATATTGTATCCACGCTTAATTGCCAGCTTAACATCTCTGTTGAATTTCTGTGATGGCACAATTCTTAATTTACTCATTGGTAATATCCTCTAAAAGCTCTCTAAATGAAGCATAGATTTTTTTGTTTGGATTTTTTTTCAGTTCTTCAACTTCTTTAATGGCAGAAATTGTATCTGCATTTGAAGTTTCATAGTTAATGACATTGAGCATATAACGGATAAGGTTGCCCTTTACATTTTCACCACCTTTTACAACAATACTTTTATAAGCGTTGTAAATATCACGGTCAACGGTAAATGAACAAGTAATCTTATTGGTACTCATAATTTTATCACCTTCTAAAAAAATATGACTATTATTGTTAAATCATTCAGCCCAGTTTTCAAGTTTTAAATTTTGTACTCTCGAAAATTCTTTTGTGTTATTAGTAACCAACACATAATCTAATGATTTTGCATGTCCTGCAATCATTGTGTCAAGTGGACCGATTGGTGTACCTTGCTTTTCTAAATAGGCTCGTATTTTCCCGTAAGATTCCGCAGCGGCTGAATCAAAATCAAGAACTTCAATATTCGCCAGCAATATAGCTAAAGCTAATCGGTTTTTTTCAATAGCTTGGCTTTTTTCAACTTCGTGTACTAACTCAGCATATGTTACCGATGAGATACATATATCTTCAGGATCATGTTCCTGTAATTTAAGAAAAACCTGTTTTGGTTTATGCTTAATAGAATAAATGCAAATATTAGTATCAAGCATGTATCTCATAGTTTTTCACGCTCCTGTGGTTCTGAATCTTCTCTGCCGTTTTCAAAAAAATCATCAGAAAACATATTTACTGCTTGAATGAAAGAACTCCATTGATTGGTCATAGGGATAAGCATAACTATATCACCGATTTTATTGACTGACACTTCATTAGTATCACTATTGAATCTGCATTCTTTTGGAAGTCTTACTGCCTGACTTCTGCCATTCTCAAATATTTTAGCTTTAAGCATAAAATCACTCCTTTCGCTATTAGTATATACCAAGATATATATTTTATCAATAGCAATTTTCACATTTACCGTGTTTTAATTCTTATTGTGATTACACCAAATCATAACAAAGTTAAAAAATATATTAGAATTCTCAAGTTATTACGCTATTCGATTATACGAACTTCTGAAATGTAGAGATGGTGAAAGCAAAAATACAAAGTCAGAATTAGAGTTTTTAGTTACAGAATTGAGAGTTTGCTTTGATTGTGAGAAGAAATACAAACTTTTTGCCGATTTCAAACGCAAGGTAATAGATATAGCAGTAAGGGAAATTAACGAGAAATCAGATATTTGGGTTAGACCTACATATCAAAAAACAGGACGAGCCATAACAAGCATAATATTTGAAGTGCATAACAATGCGTACAACATATTAAACGATGCCGAAAAATGATTATACAATTGCATAGCAAAAAGTTTTGCCCTCAGTATCCTAAAGTACTTGGGGTATTTTGCTAAGATACACAGTTGGACAAACATTACCGAAAAAGTAAAAGTTGTTGATAAGGAAGCGTACAGCTATGAGGAGCCGGTGTACGAAACAAAAGGCAGAGCAATATGCAATGGCTGTGGTGCTGATATTACGGATTTAGGAGAGGAAGAGTTAACAGAACATATTTGTAACCACGCTCTTAACGGCGGCAAAGGTTCTTACCGAGTAGATGATGTAAAGATACAGACTGGCACTAAGACTGTAACTGTTCCGGAAAAAAGTCATTATGAAAACAAGGTAATCGGCAGGAAATGCTCGGGTTGCGGTAAAGTTGAATATTACTGATAGTCAGTAAGTAATAGGGGAGTTATCATTAGATAGCTCTCTTTGTTGAATTTGAAAGTCAAGGATTTAAAGGAACACATATAGGAATCAGTCCTAATAAAGATAAAAGCGTACTGTTTCCGGAGAGCGTAAGGTATACGCAGTCAGTCCGGTGTCCTTATTGCGGCGGTAGCTATGGACATGAACGTATCTTACAACAAGCTTGTAACAAAGCATTTGCCCAAAGCACAGATTGTATATGATCGGTTTCATATGCAGTCACAATTTGGCAGAGATGTTCTCGGTGTTGTTCGTCTGGATGAAGCTTGCAGGCTTAAAGCCAAAGCAAAAGAAATCCTTGTCGATATCTCGAATGATACCGACAAGGATACTATGAAATCTCTTAAACAAGAAGCTAAATCAGAAAAGCAGGGATACAGCCAACTCAAGAAGCGAGCTTGTAAAAGATGTTCAGGGTAGGTGCGTTTTGTGAACTGTCGTATGCGAAAGGAAGAACATATCAAAATGGCTTTTTGACAAAGAACAATGTGTATAACTTCTTGACGAAATGGAAATGTTATGATAATATATAATTAATCACAGATTTTCATAAATTTGCAAATTAGAGGTGCGTTATGAGATATATTACACGAGAGCTGGAGCGTAAGTTTCTCAAGCTCAATGATTTCTTTAAAGTCATCCTTGTGACGGGTGCAAGACAAGTCGGCAAAACAACAATGCTGAAACACTTGTCATCTTCGGACAGAACCTATGTAACGATGGATAACGCAATGGCAAGAGAGCTTGCTCAATCTGATCCTGTACTTTTTTTTCAGACCTACAAACCCCCGATACTCATTGACGAGGTGCAGAAAGCACCGGAGCTGTTTGAACAAATCAAGGTGATTTGTGATGAAAGTGGGGAAAAGGGTCTTATATGGCTGACCGGTTCACAGCAGTACAAGATGATGGAACGAGTACGAGAGACTCTTGCCGGAAGAATTGGAATACTGGAGCTGTACAGTTTGTCTGCAAGAGAAAAAGCAGGAGTTGTGTTTGATGCTGATTTGGACTTTTCACTTGATACCTTACAGGCAAGACAAAGAAAGTTGCCAAAAAATGATGTAGTGCAGGTGTTCAATCACATTTGGGAGGGTGGTATGCCCCAAGTACAAGGTGTGGACGATGAGCTTCGGCAGGAATATTTCAATTCCTATATTGACACCTATTTAATGCGAGATGTAGCAGAATCCGGCGGTATTACCGACACAGTTCGTTTTCGTAAGTTTCTTGTCGGTTGTGCTGCTCTTGTTTCAGAGCAGGTAAATTATTCTACTCTTGCGGAATCCGCTGACATTGCACCGAGTACCGCAAAGGAATGGCTGAAAGTACTTGTGGGACTTCACATTGTTTATCTGCTTGCCCCATATTCAAACAATGAACTGAAACGGCTCAGCAAAACACCGAAACTGTATTTCTGTGACACCGGTCTTTGTGCTTACCTTTCGATGTGGTTGACGGCAGACACTCTCCGTAACGGTGCTGCAAGCGGTCATTACTACGAAAATTATGTGGTAATGGAGCTTGTGAAAAACTACGCTTACGCTAAATCTAAAGTAAATATTACCTATTTTCGTGATTCTAACGCAAAAGAGATTGATGTTTTCATCGAGGAAAACAATGTCATTCATCCGTTGGAAATCAAAAAGAGTGCTTCTCCTGATCGTCGTGAGGTCAAAAAGTACAGCGTAATTGACAAGGCTTCTATGAACCATGGAAACGGCGGCATCATATGTATGTGTGAGGAGCCGATACCGATTGACAAGGATAATTGTTTTATTCCGAGCAATCTAATCTGAATCAATCCCATAGCAAAAGTATATTTTCGAGAAACTGAGCAGAGCCCAAAAGCTCTGCTTTTTGTTTTAGTTTGCCCGGAAAATGACAGAAAAGGAATTAACGAAATGCCTAAGAAAAACGACTTAAACCGTCTCCAAAAAAATCGTGATATACCTTTTTTAATGTTATTTAACTCTGTCTACGCTGTAAATTGTAAATCCGTTGAATTCCTTTTCATCCTTGTAAACAATGACGGAATCCTTTTTGCCGTAATATTGGTTAAGATAATTTTCTTTGATAAAAGTAATGTTCTTATCGATAACATATACATTTCTTCCGTCAACGACCGCCTCATAAATATTTGTTGAGAGGTTGCGGTTCACAAGCTGATTTGTCCGATGAAGATATCCGAAGCCGTCAACATTATGGAGAAAATCGGAAGAAAATCCCCACAGCGGATGAATATAGTTATCGGTATATGAAATGTATTCTTTAGCTGTTACAGGATCGAGAACATAATAATTTTCGGGATGTCTGTCAACCTCAGTATAAAGATCACTCGGCTTTTTGTCATATGAAACAGGAGTGATATGGAAGAAATATGATACACAGCTTGCCACACCTAATATCACAAGTACAATAACCGAAATAAGAACAGTTTTTCTGTTTTTATCTGTAATATTGCTGTATTCGTCTTTTCTGAGATGACCGAAATCAAACGAATACATTGTAAACGAAAGAATCATCAGCAAAATTCCGTACATTGTGTATGCCGAAGAATCCATTGCATAACGAACATACATACAAGCCGCAAATCCCACCGCAAAATACAAAGCAGGGAAGAAGGCAAATCTTTTTTTCTGAACGGTAACAAAAACAACCATAACGGCAAGTATTACCGCAAAAGCAATAAGATATGAATCAAAATTTATAATATGTCCCCATGCATCTGAAAACAATGCACCCGCATTATCAAAGAAATTATACGGATTTTCCCGTTTTTGGATATCCGCAACCTTTTCAAGGGCAGCAGTATTCAGTCCGTTGTTTTCATCATAATATCCGTCAACAAAAAGTTCATACTCATTTGCCGAATTTATTCCGACCGAATTAAGCTCCTCACAGTAATCGGAATAGTTTGGAAAAGCATTATCATCGGTCTTATCGGCAAGGACGCTGTATCTGTACAGCCCCGAAGTTTCTGCATTTGCATTATTGACCGAATATGAATAATATTCAAGACCGCAGCCGACAAGAACAATAAAGACAAATACAAGCACAAAAGGTCTGAAATACCAGAAAAATTTTCTGAACGGCAACTTGTACTTTCTTTTTGCAATCATATCACCGATGAAGAATGCAATGAAAAATGCAAGTCCCACAAAGAAATATTTGAAACATAAAAATGTTCCGAATATAACTTCAAGTACACCAATCCAAAACGGGAGAGAGTACCTTTTATTTCTGATTGCATTAAGTGCCATCAGAAACCCTGCCGTAAGCAGCAAAGCTGCAGTTTTACTGCTTAAAATGTTTGAATAATGGTCAAATGAAAACAAAATATTCAGCACAAGAGTGAATATGAAAGCCTTGTGCTTTCCGAATTTATCGACAAAAACAAATGTAACAGAAGAAAAAGCGGCACAGGAGAGAAGAATTTGAAAAAGTACAAAACAGTTGAAATTCAAAAGAATGTACTGCAATGAACCGGTAATTGTCGCAAAAATGTAGTTAATATCATTATTGTAATAGTTATGATACTGACAGATATATAAAGAATTGTAAAAATCGTCAGCACTGTCATAGGAAAATGCAGTAACAACTATAATCAAAGCCATAATAACAATATTAATTGCCAAAGCAAAGAAGGTCTTGCTTTTTAGTGCGTTTAATATTTTATCTTTCATAATAACTCCTCTGCATTATCTTTCTTGTTTAAATATCACTTTCTTGATCTTCTTTCGTTAATCAAAAGCTGAAGATTCTTCTGTTCGTAAGTATTAAATTTAACATTCTTCTCAAATTCTTCGGGTGTATATTTGCCCTCATACCATGACTGCGAGTTAAAGTATGCATTAAGGCTTGCGTCCTTAAAAATTCTGCCTCGTCTTGCATAAATCTCATTAATTGCAAGCTGTAAGTCGTCATCACTCAAAGCGCTTACCTGTGCGTTGCTGAGATATGAAGAATCGCTGTTAGGGAAGATAAATCCGCCGTTATTATTAGTGTTTGTATTGCTTGATGACTGTGAATTTGAATTGCCCGATGAGCTGTTCTGACTATTTGATGACTGCTGAGCCTGTGTTGCAGGAGCTTCTGTTTCTCTCTGAATCTGTCCGCTTGAGATAACAAGTTTAACAACTGTACCCGTACTTGCGCTTGTGTCACCTTCCGGAGTCTGAGAGATAATATATCCTTCCGGATAATCATAACTGTATTCATAGTCAGAAATTTCAACGGTAAAGCCAGCCTGTTCAAGAAGCTTCTTGCCGTAACTGTAACCGTAACCGACAACAGGAACAACATTGTTATATGAAGAAGATGTTGTAACCTGTTCCGTTGTAGCAGGAACTGTAGTAGGCATCGCCGTACTCGGCGCCTGTGTGGTTACTTCGGCAGATGTTGCAGTTTCGGCTGTAGTAGCTTTATTGTCAGTAGATGAATTTGACAAACCGTTATAAACGCAGAAACCGATAAATCCGAGTGCGGCGGCAATTACAACGGCACAAAGAATAATGATAAATTTATTCTTCTTTTTCTTTACATTTTCTTTATTATCTTCTTCATCTGTATATCCGAATTCATTGTGATTATCTTCAAAGCTGTTATCGTCAAAGTCGTTTTTTTCTTCAATTTTTTTAGTATCGTCAGCTTTATTGTCAGTACGCTTAACAGATGGCTCGTCCTCAAAGAAATCACCGTAGTCCTTGCTTGATTCATTGCTTGTAAGAACATTTTTATGGTCTGCACCGGAGTAATCGTCAAACACTTCAACGCTTGTAACAGGAGGAAGAACTTCCGGAGCTACTTCGCTGTTGCTTGAAACATCTTCAAATTCTTCAGCTTTTTTATCTGTAACAGTTTGTTCTTTCTTGTCATCTTCACTCGATACGGAACTGATATCTTCAAATTCAGGCTGTTTTTCTTCTGATGCTTCGTCAGTTTTAACCTCGGAATTTTCAGGCTCATCAACTGCATCTGTAACATCAACAACCTCAAATCCGCCGTTTTCATCAGCATCAGACTCACTGACTTCATCTGAATCTACAGGAGCATTACCGTCAACAGGCAAGGATTCTTCACCGGCTAAAACTTCGGCAATGCCAAGCTGTTCGCCGCCTTTAAATTCATTATCAAGAACAGCGTCCTCAACTGTCTGAACCTCATCCTTATCGTCAAAATTATCCTGCGATTCAGTCGGCTCTGTATCCTCAAATTCATCATAATCATATTCTTCAAATACATTTCCGTCAAAATCCGTATTTTCCGGAACAACAACACCGGGATTCGGAACAGGGGAGGATGTACCTATTTCAGTCTTGATAGATGTGAGAGCATTTTTTATGTTGCCTGCATTCTTCCAGCGGTTTGTATTATTCGGCTGACATGCAATTACAATAACACTCTTGAGTTTTTCGTCACCCTCAGACGGTGCGGTAACAGCCTTGCCCGAAAATCTTTCTTCACAGGCATTCTTTCTGTCGCATGAATCACTTTCAAACGGAATTTTACCGCCGTTGCACATTGCATACATAATTATTCCGACAGAATAAATGTCGGTTGTATAGTCAACATTTTCCTGCTTGTAAACCTCAGGTGCAACAAATGAGGTATCCGCAATCTTGCCTTCAAAATCTGTAAATCCGCCGATTTTATACCTTCCGTCAGCGGTTACAAAAATATTCTTTGGCGAAATATTACCGTGAAAAATATTCTTTGCTTCCAAAGTTTCAAGCATTTCACTCATCTGAATACCAAAATCAACAACTTCATCCTCAGCGAAAGTTTTGGTTTTCATAAGTTCTTCAAGACTTGTGAGTTCTTCTGTAAATATGTACAAATCACAGGTTTTTTTGTTCTGATTATCCTGAACATAAACATCCAGATAGTTTGAAACACCGTCAAGCTCCTTAACCGATTCAATAAAATCAGCCTCTTCGGTAAAATACTCGGCACGTTCATCGGTATAATTGCTTTTGCCGACAAATGCGTGTCTGAGAATCGCATTTTGAGCAGTATTTTTATCAATCTTCCTTGATACCTTGTAAACTTCACAGCCGTTGTCTTCCCCAACAAATGAAGTAACCTTCCAATCCCTTAAATCTGCCGGCAATTTAATTGTTTTTGCCATACTAACACTCCTTAAATATTTCCTTATTTTTCATATTACATCTAAATCAAGGTCATTAACCCTCACTATCTCATTCTCCGGATCATTGTACCATATTACGAGCTGTTTTACCATAGATATTTCAATTTTTTAAAAAATAATTCTAATTTGTAATTAAATCTGGCATAAAAACAGCAGTCCGCCTAAACGAACTGCCGAAAACATAATTTCAATAAAATAATCTTACTCGATCTTATCTGATTTTTATTTTTTCCTTTTTGTTGACTCCGATAATTCCGCCTATTCCTCCTCCCAGAACGGATGACATCAGTTTTAGCAGGGTTAGTATCGTTATAGGCTCACCGTTAAAAATCAATGCAATAGAGGTTATGACAAGAAAAATAAAAAATCCTGTCAGCGAACCCACCGCAAGACCTGCACTTCCTGTAATTCTTGATGATATTATTCCCGACATCAGCGTTGCAACACCGACCATGCCGACCGTGCAGTAATCAAGTATATCTGCTGAAATCACTCCCGACGACATCATCACGGCTGCAAGCAAACACATCAAAATTACCAGTATGAGTATTCCGCATACTGATGAAAACAAAACAGCCTTTGCAAGTAGTTTTTTATCAGACATAAAACAACCCCCGAATATATTCTGTTACAAATATATTCGGGGGAAAGAACATTCATTCAAAAAGTTATTCTTTTGTAGCTTTAGTTTCGTCAGAATCTTTCTTCTTGCCAAAACCGAAGAAGCCTTTCTTTTCAGGCTGACCTGCCTGCTGTGACTGTTCCTTAACTGTGTCAACAGTAGAAATACACCACTTTTTAAACTTCATCTTAACTCTGTCGGAGCCTGTTTCAATGATGATAGCGTCCTCGTCGTCCTTAATGGCAACTACTCTGCCCATAATTCCGCCGATTGTTGTAATTTCATCACCGATCTCAAGAGAGTTACGAAGCTGAGCTTCTTCTTTTTTCTTCTTTGAGTTAGGTCTGATGAGGAAGAAATAGAGAGCTGCAAAAATAGCAACATAGAAGAGAATCATAAAAATCATACTTGATGACTGATTTCCGCCGCTTGCACTTGCTTCTGCAACTACAGGTAAAAAGTTTGTCATTTTCGTCATTCCTTTCATACAATGTACTGATTATATCAGTTTTAATCACATCTTGCAAGTATTTTTTCTGTTTTGAAAAAATATTAGATACGCACGCCTAAAATGTTGCGATATTTCTCGTAAAATTCCATATATGTGCCGTTATCAAGCTGAGTTCTGATAACTTCCATAAGATTATTGTAAAAATAGAGGTTGTGCAAAACAGCAAGTCGCATTCCGAGCATCTCACCGCTTTTGAGAAGATGTCTTATGTATGCCCTTGAAAAGTTTCGGCAAACGGGGCAGTCACAATGCTCGTCAATCGGAGATTCATCTGTTTCATATTTTGCATTATTGATGTTACGCACTCCGTCCCAAGTGAAGAGCTGACCGTGTCTTGCGTTTCTGCTCGGCATAACACAGTCAAAAAGATCAACACCTCTTGCAACGCTTTCAAGAATATTCACGGGAGTTCCGACTCCCATAAGATATCTGATTTTATCTTTCGGAGCAAACGGCTCAACCTCTTCAATGATATGGTACATCGTTTCTGCAGGCTCACCCACGGCAAGACCTCCGATTGCATAGCCGTCAAGATTAAGCTCTGCGATTTCTTTCATATGATTGACGCGCAAATCGTCATAGATACCGCCCTGATTTATGCCGAACAGCATCTGGTTTTTATTTATGGTATCATCAAGACTGTTGAGCCTTTTCATCTCTGTAACGCATCTTTTAAGCCATCTTGTGGTTCTTTCAACGCTGTTTTTTGTATATTCATATGGAGAAGGGTTTTCAACGCATTCGTCAAATGCCATCGCAATTGTAGATGCAAGATTTGACTGGATTCTCATACTCTCCTCAGGTCCCATAAAAATTTTGCGGCCGTCAATGTGAGAATTGAAGTAAACGCCTTCTTCTTTAATATTTCTCAACTTTGCAAGAGAGAACACCTGAAATCCGCCGCTGTCGGTAAGGATAGGACCGTTCCACCTTGTAAATTTGTGAAGTCCGCCCATTTGCTTAACCTTTTCATCACCCGGACGAAGATGCAGATGATAGGTGTTGCAAAGCTGAACCTGACATTTTATATTCTTTAAATCAAGCGCAGAAACAGCACCCTTGATTGCACCGCATGTTGCAACATTCATAAAGGCGGGAGTCTGAACCGTACCGTGAACCGTAACGAATTCGCCTCGTCTTGCGCTGCCTTCCTTTTTAATTACCTTAAACATAAATCCGTAAAATCCTCCTATGATATGAACATAGCGTCACCGAAAGAGAAGAATCTGTACTTTTCCTTTACAGCTTCTTTGTATGCATTCATAATAAAATCATATCCCGCAAAAGCGGATACAAGCATAATGAGTGTACTTTCGGGAAGATGAAAGTTAGTAATAAGTCCGTCCAGCACCTTAAATTCAAATCCGGGATAAATAAAAATATCCGTAAATCCCTCGCAGGGTTTGATTTCTCCGTACATTGCCGCAACACTTTCAAGCGTTCTGCAGGATGTTGTGCCGACTGCAATAACCCGTCCGCCGTTTTTCTTAGTTTCATTTATGAGCTTTGCAGTTTCTTCGGGGACTTCATAATGCTCGCTGTGCATTTTATGCTTTGTAACATCGTCAACCTTAACCGGTCTGAATGTACCGAGTCCCACATGAAGTGTAACATACGCAATCTTTACACCTTTAGCCTTGATTCTGTCCATAAGCTCGGTTGTAAAGTGAAGTCCTGCCGTCGGAGCTGCCGCAGAACCGAGTTCATGGCTGTAAACCGTCTGATAGCGTTCCTTATCCTTAAGCTCGGCTGTAATATAGGGCGGAAGAGGCATCTGACCGATTTTGTCAAGAGTAGTAAAAAAATTCTCTTCACAGTCAAAATCAACTATTCTGTTGCCGTCATCCTTAACATCAACAACTGTTGCACGCAAAATGCCGTTGCCGAATGAAAATTTTGTGCCGACTTTTGCTTTTTTACCCGGCTTGCAAAGTGTTTCCCAACGGTTGTTTGCAATTTGTTTCAGAAGCAGAAATTCAACTTTTGCACCTGTTTCATCTTTGATACCGTAAATTCTTGCAGGCAAAACTCTTGAATCGTTGGCAACAAGAAGGTCACCCTCGTTAAGATAATCAATAATGTCATAAAAATGTTTATGCTCCAGAGTTTGTTTTTCTCTGTCAAGCACAAGCAATCTTGAACTGTCCCTCGGTTCAAGCGGAGTCTGTGCGATAAGCTCTTTAGGCAAATCGTAATAAAAATCACTAGTCTTCATTTTATTTCCTTTCAAGAACTAAAATTGCTTTTTAAAAGCTGTTCTGTCAAAAATCTTTGTAAAACACAAGTATTTGTCCTGTAAAATTCTCAAAATAATTGACATTACCCTTTTAAAATGATATATTATCTTATTATGAGCAGTTTGCATAATCGACAAACAGTCGTGTTTTCAGACATCTCTTCATATAATATAATATTTGTTTGAATAAGGCAACCGCTTTTTTAAAATTTGTTTAATTCGGAGGAATTATTATGAAAAAGTATAAAGTCGGTATTATCGGCGCTACCGGTATGGTAGGTCAGCGTTTTACACTTCTTCTTGAGAATCACCCGTGGTTTGAGGTTACTGTTCTTGCCGCAAGTAAGAGAAGTGCAGGCAAAACATACGGTGAAACAGTTGAAGGCAGATGGCATATGACTACTCCTCTTCCGGAGAAGTACAAGGATATGGTTATCGTTGACGCTGAAAATGTTGAAGAGGTTGCATCACAGGTTGATTTCTGTTTCTGCGCAGTTAATATGAAGAAGGATGAAATCCGTGATCTCGAAGACAGATATGCAAAGGCTGAATGTCCTATCGTATCAAACAACAGTGCTCATCGTTTTACAGATGATGTTCCTATGGTTATTCCTGAAATTAACGCCGATCACATTAAGATTATTGACGCTCAGAGAAAGCGTCTCGGCACAAAAAGAGGCTTTGTTGCAGTTAAGTCCAATTGCTCACTTCAGAGCTATGTTCCTGCAATTCATCCTTTAAAGGCACTCGGCGTTGACAAGGTTCTTGCTTGCACATATCAGGCAATTTCGGGCGCAGGCAAAACATTCAAGACATGGCCTGAAATGGTAGATAATGTTATTCCTTACATCGGCGGTGAGGAAGAGAAGTCAGAGCAGGAGCCGCTTAAAATCTGGGGTAAGATTGAAGGCGACAAGATTGTTAAAACCGATGATATTTCAATCACATCACAGTGCATCCGTGTTCCAGTATCAGACGGTCACACAGCAGCTGTATTTATGTCATTTAAGGACGGCGTAAAGAAACCTACTGTCGAAGAAATTATTGACATTTGGTCAAACTACAGCGGCAGAGCACAGGAGCTTGATCTTCCGAGTGCGCCAAAGCATTTTCTCCACTACTTCACAGAACCCGACCGTCCGCAGATTAAATCTGAAAGAAATCTTGAAAACGGTATGGCAGTATCGGTTGGCAGATTAAGACCTGATACTCAATATGATTACAAGTTCGTTTGTATGTCACACAACACATTAAGAGGCGCAGCAGGCGGTGCAGTTCTTCTTGCAGAGCTCCTTTGTGCTGAGGGCTACATGGACTGATTACTTACGGAGGTAAATTATGTCTAACCACATTTTTACAGGCTCAGGTGTTGCACTTATCACTCCTATGAAGTCTGACGGAAGCGTAAACTACGATGTTCTCGGCGATCTCGTAGAATTTCATGTTCAAAACGGTACCGATGCAATTATTGTATGCGGTACAACAGGTGAGGCGGCAACTCTTTCGGAAAAAGAGCATTGCGAAACAATTTCTTTCGTTGCAGAAAAGACAAACGGCAGAATTCCTGTTATTGCAGGTACAGGCAGTAACGATACCTCAACAGCCGTTATGCTCTCAAAATCTGCCGCAAGCACAGGCGTTGACGCACTTCTCTGCGTAACTCCTTACTACAATAAAACATCTCAGCAGGGTCTTGTAAGACACTTCAACGTTGTTGCAGATTCGGTTGATATTCCGATTATTCTTTACAATGTTCCTTCAAGAACCGGTTGTAACATCAAGCCAAAAACTTATCAGGAGCTTTGCAAGCATCCTAACATCGTTGCCGCAAAAGAGGCAAGCGGCGACATCTCTCAGGTTGCTCTCATCCGTTCACTTTGCGGTGACAATCTTGACATCTACTCAGGTAACGATGACCAGACTGTTCCTTTCATGTCACTCGGCGCTCTCGGTGTTATCTCTGTATTTGCAAACATCTGCCCAAAAGAAATGCATGACATCTGTCAGCTTTGTCTTGACAATGACTTTGCAGAGGCACAGAAGCTTAACTTCCACTATCTTGAGCTTATGCATATACTCTTCAGCGATGTTAACCCGATCCCCGTAAAGACTGCCATGAACCTCTTCGGCTATGAAGCAGGCGAATGCAGACTTCCGCTCGTACCCATGAGCGTTCAGGGTTACCATGACCTCAAGGATTGCATGGAGAAGTATGACCTTTTAAGCAAGAAGGTTAAATAATCAACCTTTGATTCGTTTAAAATTTAAGAAGTTTAAAGGGGAATAAAAAATGGTAAATACAGCAATAGTCGGTTGTAACGGTAAAATGGGCTGCTTTGTGGCACAGGCTGTTCAGAGCCGTGAGGATTGCAATGTTTTGTTCGGTGTTGACGCATTCGGTGAAAGTAATTATGATTTTGATGTTTTCAAGACTTTTGACGAGGCAACCGAAACACCTGATGTAATCATTGATTTTTCAAATCCTGCAGCTCTTGACGGTATGCTTTCGTATGCAGTTGATAACAAAGTACCTTGTGTTATCTGCACAACAGGCTTTTCTAAAGATCAGATTGCAAAAATCGAAGATGCGGCAAAGACAATTCCTGTTTTCTATTCAGGTAATATGTCACTCGGCATCAATCTTCTTATTGAGCTTTCAAAAGAGGCAGCAAAAATTCTCGGAAACCAGTTCGATATTGAAATCGTTGAAAAGCATCATAATCTCAAGCTCGACGCTCCGAGCGGAACAGCTCTTATGATTGCAGACGGAATTTCGGAACAGCTTGACGAAGATCCGCAGTATGTCTATGACAGACACAGCTACCGCAGAAAGCGTTCAAAGAACGAAATCGGTATTCATTCCGTAAGAGGCGGCACAATTGTAGGCGAACACGAAGTTATCTTTGCAGGTCACGATGAGGTTGTAACAATCTCTCATCAGGCTCAGTCAAAAGAAGTTTTCGCTGTCGGTGCTGTTAATGCGGCAGTATTTCTTAAAGATCAGAAAGCAGGTATGTACAACATGGGCAACCTTCTTTCTGAAAAAATGAACTAAAAAACAACAAAACAACACCTTTAAGCACGGCATAAAAGCCGTGCTTTCTTTTATGTCCAAACTTTGACTACTTTCATAATATGTAGTGTGATATATTGTTTTGAGATGTCACAAAGATTTAACAAAGGGTGGAAGTTATGGAAAATAATTTAATAATATTCGGCTCGGTAACTCTTGCCATGAAGAGCCGTAACCTACTTTTAAAAAACAATATTAAATCAGGGCTTGTAAGAACTCCTATACACCTCAATCGAAAATCATGCGGATACAGCCTTTATGTCCCGGGAAATTTTGAAAGGGCATTGGAAATTATCAGGAGTAACGGTATTGCTGTCAAAGGAACAGCCGCTGTTGATACCTTATGATATATTTTGACAACGGTGCAACCACCTTTCCGAAACCCTTATCCGTAAGAAAAGCGATTAACGAAGCTATGTCCGACTACGGAGCAAATCCGGGAAGAAGCGGTCACAAAATGTCGGTGAAATCATCTGAAATAATGTATTCCTGCCGAGATAATGCCGCAAAACTTTTTGGCTCGGAAAATCCCGAAAATATAATATTCACGCTTAACTGCACAACGGCTTTAAACACGGTTATTAAAGGCATATTAAAACAGGGTGACCATGCCGTAATCTCATCACTTGAGCATAATGCTGTCGTCAGACCGCTTGAAACACTCAAGAAAAATAAGATTGAATACTCTGTTGCCGAATGTGTCCCTTATGATGATGAGCAAACAATCGAGAATTTCAGGAAACAATTCAAATCTAACACAAAACTTGTAATCTGTACCCATGCTTCAAATGTATTCGGCATCAAACTTCCGATAGAAAGAATAGGCGCTCTTTGCAGATTAAACGGCATCCTTTTTTGTGTAGATGCCGCGCAAAGTGCAGGAACAGCAGATATAAACCTTTCTGACAGTTGCATTGATTTTCTCTGCACCGCAGGTCACAAAGGACTTTACGGACCGATGGGAACAGGCTTGCTTATAATAAACAGCGAAACAACTCCGGACAGTCTTATTCAGGGAGGAACTGGAAGTGATTCCGCAAACCTCAATCAGCCTGAAATTCTCCCCGATAAGTACGAAAGCGGAACGCCGAATCTTCCGGGAATAGCAGGGCTTAATGCAGGAATAAAGTTTGTCCTGAACAAAAAAACAGACAGAATATATAATTCCGAGTTAGGTCTTGCACGAATGCTCTACAAAAGGCTTGAAAAAGCGGAAAATGTAATATTATACACCAAAATGCCTGAGAAAAGTCACAGCGTTCCTGTAATTTCATTTAATATTAAAAATACCGAAAGTGAAACAGTTGCAAAAATTCTTAATGACAGCTACAACATTGCCGTAAGAGCAGGACTCCATTGTGCGCCCCTTGCACACAAAAGCTTCGGCACTCAGGATACAGGAACCGTAAGAGCTGTTGTATCGGCATTTACAACAAAAAATGATGTTGTATATTTTGCAAATGCCGTAAGTCGTATTTCTAAGAACAACAAACAGAAAAAAACAATTTAAAAAGGTTGCAATTAATAACAAAAGTATGTTAGAATAATAACAAGGAATTTAAAAATAAAGGAAGGGGAAAGCAGATTGGAAATATTTAACAGCATTCTTTCCATTATCAAGACTATACAGCTAAGAGATATTGTCGATATTCTTGCAATTGCACTGTTGATTTTCGGACTGTTCAAGCTTATTCAGGAAACAAGAGCAGTTCAGCTTCTCAAAGGTGTAATTATGCTTCTGATAGTGTATTTTCTTTCGTCTCTGTTTGGTCTTGTTATGCTTTCATCCCTGTTGCGAACATTTTTCGAGGCAGCAGTTGTTGTTATTGCTATCATCTTTCAGCCGGAAATCAGAAAGGCTCTTGAACAGATGGGACGTAACAACACCTATAAAAAATATATAAAAATATTTACTAAGCACCACAAAGGTGATGAATGGAAAAAGGCTGTAGAAAAGTCAATCGTAGATGCGGCTGACACAGCAGTTCTTTTCTCTCGTTCAAAAACAGGTGCTTTGCTTGTGTTTGAAAGAGAAACCATGCTTTCCGATATAGCCGCTACAGGCACAATTATTGATGCCGAAACATCAGTAGCTCTGTTCGGCAATATATTTTTTAACAAAGCACCATTGCATGACGGTGCAAGCATTATCCGTGACGGAAAACTTTTTGCAGCAGGATGTATTTTACCGCTCACATCAAATCCTAATGTAGATATCAATCTCGGTACACGACACAGAGCAGGACTCGGTATCAGTGAACAAAGCGACGCTGTTGTCCTTATAGTAAGTGAAGAAACAGGTGTAATTTCTCTTGCGGTAAACGGTATTTTGCTCCGTGAGTTTACAAGAGAAGAACTAATCAAAAAGCTTGAACAGTTTCTCATCTATGATCGTGGCTATGACGATGATGAACCGCCCAAAAAGTTTTTTCAGAAGAACCCGAAAAGTTCAAAAAGAGAGAAGGCTGAAAAATGAAAAAGAAAAAACTCTCTCTCAACAAACTGTTTCAAAATAACAAATTTCTGATTATACTCGCCCTTGTGATCTCAACAATAACATGGGTTTATATGAGTATGGGTACAACAAATGATACAACCGTAACAATAAGCAATATTCCCATTCAGATTGAATTGCCTGACCAGCTTGATAACAACGGGTTGCAGGTATTCCGTGATGCGGAGCAGACTGCCACGGTAACCGTAACAGGCAGCAGAGCCGTTCTCGGTTCTATCGGAACAAAGGATATTACTGTCACGGGTGCTACAAACGGAATTGATTCAGCAGGAACTTATCAGCTTTCGCTTTCAGCCGTAAAAGCCAACCCGAGTGCCAACTTTCAGATTATCTCAACCGTTACGCCTTCAAATGTCAATGTAATTGTTGATTATCAGCGTGAAACAAGTTTCCCAATTCAGGAAAATGTTGTTTACAAGGTTGCCGACGGGTACTATGCGTCAACTTCTCTTGCATCAAAGAATATCACAATCTCAGGACCTCAAACAGAGATTGCCAAAATTGCAAAGGTTTCGGCATCGGCAGAACTTGACAGTATACTAAATGAGCCGACCTCAACGACCGCAAATATTGTGCTTTATGATAAAACAGGAAATAAAATCTCCACCGAGCTTCTTACAATGGAGTTTACGGATGTTGAGGCTACAATTTCCGTTCTCCCCGAAAAGACGGTAAATGTAATTCCTGAGTTTATTAACAAACCCAAAGGTCTTGATTTAAACGATGATATGCTTACGGTTGAGCCTTCAAAGATTCTGCTTGCAGGTCCAAAAGAAGTGCTTGACAATACTGACAGCGTAAAGCTTGAGTCAATCGATTTTGCAACACTTTCAAACAAGCGTTATGAGTACGATACGCAGGGAATAAACATCCCGAGCGACTGCAAAAATATCAGTAACTCAACCTCCGCAAAGCTTGTACTTGACCTCAGCGGTCTGTCTAAGAAAACCTTTACCGTAGATTCATTTAAAGTAAGCGGTCTTTCTTCAAAATACAAAGCCGATGTAACACAGACAAGTATGAATGTTACCGTAATCGGTAGTGAAAAGGAACTTAAAAGCCTTAAAAGCTCAGATATTGAAGGTGTAATTGACACCTCAGATCAGAGCGGAACAGTAGGCTCGGTTCAGATGCCTGTTACTTTCAAACTCAGCGGTACTGACACCTGTTGGGTAAGCGGAAGCTACAAGGCAAATATCACAATCAGCGAAAAATAACCCATAAAAACCGCAGGCATTTGATGTCTGCGGTTTAGTTTATTTGTATTAAATTACATTCTGATTCGATTTGAACTGCCTCGCCTTACAAAAGCTTTGTTCATATCGTCAGTATTGTGATATCTTACACTCTGTACAAGACCAAGACTAATGAGCGTACTCAAAGCCGAAGTACCTCCCGAACTGAACAAGGGAAGGGTTATTCCGACTACGGGGAGTAATCCAAGCACCATTCCTATATTTACAATTGTTTGCGACGCTATCATTGAAAACACACCGTAGCAGATATACTTGCCTTGAAATTCACTTGAATTTTTTGCATTCAAAATCACTTTTAATATAATAAAAAACAAAATCAGCAAAAGCGCCATGCATCCAACAAATCCGAGTTCCTCTCCTGCAACGGTAAAGATAAAATCGTTTTCCTGTTCGGGAACGATTGAATGTTCAACACGCTGTCCGTTAAAAAGTCCGCTTCCGAAAGCTTCGCCGCTTGCAATTGAAACCTTACCCTGATACTGTTGCCAACCGTAATTTGTCAGTGCATTCCCGTCAAGGTCAAACAAGGCAAGAACCCTGTTACGATGTTCTTCATTCATAAACACATTCCATATAATCGGAATTGCACACACAAGCAATCCTCCGAAAATGACAAAATATCTCAGTTGAACTCCTGCCGCAAATGTCATAACCAAAAACATAAGCGCAAATATAAGAACCGTACCGTCATCACCCTGAATATGAATAATTGCCATTGGTATCATTGCATGAAGTGCAAGGAAAAGTACTCCCGAAAACTTTTCAATCATTTTCTTTTCTCTAAGCCACGACAAATGCTTTGAAAAAGTTATGATAAAACAGATT
>OBWL01000788.1_pt1 | contig 27494 bp, 25 predicted proteins | sample 1538061 | NCBI WGS metagenome assembly OBWL01 (sample SAMEA2580085, study PRJEB22360) | human gut metagenome | biome: human gut; feature: human-associated habitat; material: faeces | place: Denmark | collected 2008/2010
GGAGAGCTTGGTTGTTTTTCCCTTTTTTTTTTATCGTCTGGTTGACGGTGTGCTGCAAATCAATGAGGATGAAGCCCCTGCCATTCGCACGATTTTTGAGCAATATGTAAACACGGACACAGGTGCAAATGGTCTTTCCAAATATCTGGAGACCCACGGCTTTCAGAAACTTGCTCGTCAAAATGGCACCTCTCCCCTTTTCAGCGCAACATTGATTCGGGCTATTCTGAAAAATCCCGTCTACTGCGGAAAAATCGCCTTTGGTCGCCGCAAACTCGAAAAGATTCACGGCACCCGGAACGAATATCATCAGGTTCCACAGGAGAATTATTTGCTGGTGGACGGCCTGCACGAGGGCATCGTATCGGAAGAATTGTGGAACGCCGCACAGGTCAAGCTGTTGGCGCAGTCCAAACGATACGAACCAGTCAACCGCAGCAAGACGGAACAAGCGCATTTATTATCCGCCCTTGTCAAGTGCCCCATTTGCGGTGCTGGAATGTACAGCAACAAATGCACCAAACGAAAGAAAGATGGCACACCCTATAAATCTTTCTCTTATTACAGTTGCAAGCACCGCAAGATGCAACGTGGGCAAAAATGCGATTTCAACAAGCAAATTCAGGAAGAAGTTCTGGACAACGCCGTGGTGGAGGTTAGGATGCCTTCCGAAAAGAACTCCTCCGGTGTGACATTGTAAATGCTGACAAAACGGACTGCCCTGTCTTGAAAAAGGATGGCCGTGAGTCAAAGCAAATGTCAAAGATGTGGGTGTTCTTCTCACCAGAAAAGAACATTGCGCTGTATCAGTACAGACCCCGCCGTAAAGGGCAGATTGCCAAAGAGATGCTTGAGGGTTTCTCCGGTTACTTGCAGACCGACGGCTATTCGGGTTACAATGCAGTTGAGGATGTCACCCATGTTGGCTGCCGAGCACATGTGCGGCGAAAATGGATAGATTGCTTTGTGGACAAAAAGCCAGTAGACGGGAGCAAATCTCAGAAAGCCTTTGAGTATGTCGAGAAGATGTTTGCCCTCGACTTGCAATGAAGGGATTATCCACGAAAGAACGTAAATTATACCGCCAGTCTGTACTGAAACCTGTCATGGATGAGTATTGGATTTTCTTAAACAGCTTTGAACCAGACAAAGATTCCAACCTTGGAAAAGCGAGAATTCACTCTCTAAACCAACGGAAAGCATTCTCCTAGATGGACGACTGACCCTTACAAGCAGCATTGCAGAACGCACTGTAAAATCCTTTGTCATGTCTCGGAAGAACTTTTTATTCTGCGACACTGCCAAAGGTGCTGATGCTAGTGCATTATGTTTCAGTATGATTGAAACCGCCAAACGCAATGGACTTGATCCATTTGGCTATCTGCTGTTTCTCTTACAGGAACTCCCGAAACTGGGTAAGCCACCGGCAGAAGAACCGCTTGAACGTATCTTCCCGTGGTCGAACACAATTCCTGTATATCGCCATCTTACTTGATTCTTTGTTGGGCATCTCGGTTTCGAGATACTCGATTTTTTAGGCCAGACGGGGGCTTATTGACCGTTTACCAAAAAAGTAGAATTTTTCTGAACTGAAAATTAAAAAAGCTGAGCACCTGCTTTTTCAAAGATGCTCAGCTTTGCTGTACCTTTTTCTTGAATTTTTAGACTCAGTTTTCACCTTGAGGGCTGTTTCTAAACGTTTACTCCGTAGTTTTCAGTTTTTTCGGCGCTTTTATTTTGCAACAATCTCTTTTCCTATGCTGTCTAATATAGGCACTCGTCGTACTGCTTTTGCAGATAGAGACGGCAGGCCTCAGCGTTCTCGGGCGTGGTGTTTTCCAATGTTGCGAACACATAGGGCTTTTCCTGCTTTGCAAAGCGAAGGATGGTGGTATAATTCTCCATCTCGCCCTGACCCGCGCCGCAAGCTTTCAGTTGACCATCGGCATTCTGCCGGACGAAGTCCTTGAAGTGTATCATCGCCACATCCTTGCCCAGCAGCTCGATGGCCTCTGTGAAGACCTCCTCGCGGCGGTCCACATTCTCCATACTGAGCATGTTGACCGGGTCAAACAAGATCTGCAGGTTATGGCTGCCGATCTCGTCCAGCACGGTGCGGGCACGCTTGGCGTCGTAGACGATGTGGCGCGCCACCGGCTCGATGGCGAGGGTCACGCCGTACTGCTCTGCGCAGCGCACAATGGGCTTGAGGGTCTTGATAAAGGCCGCCAGCGCGGCATCAGTGCGGCACTCCGGGCAGTATTTATACTCGACGTTTGGGCAGCCCGTCTCCGTGCCCACCATACCGCAGCCCAGCAGGCTGGCAAAGCGGATGTGGGCATAGTACTTCTCGCGGATAGCATCCAGCACCGTCTCGTCAGGGTAAGCCAAGTTGAGATAGTTGCCCAGCACGGCAATATCGATGCCATTCTGCTCAAACAGGTGACGCAGATAAAGCGCATAGCCGGGCGTCAGGGCAGACGGCGTGCAGGGCACGTCCTTCACGGTCTTGCTCAGTGCAAGATGGGCGCAGGTAAAGCCCTTTTTCCGCACAAGAGGCAACAGCTGCTCCATCGGCAGCTTTTCGGCATCGTGCAGACGCAGACCAAATTGTATCATATCTGTTCTCCTTTAAGTCTGTTTTACCAGAACACTCTGTCGGCATTCTCGTATAGGATCAGCCGCTTCTGTTCGTCGGCCAGTGCCGCATCCTCCGCGATGGTATCCACCATGTCCCGATACCGGAAGCGGCACAGGTTGGATGGCGTATCCGTGCCAAACAGCAGCCGGTCTGCTCCCACCGTCTTGATGGCACTGTGGATGAACTGCCGTGTCACCGGGAAGGGCGGTTCATCAGGCCGGACATTGTGGGAAAGAGATGCCAGATCGAACCAGACATTGGGCAAATGCAGCATTTCCAGCCCCTGCTGCATGGTGTGCAGCTCGGTCTGCTTCGGGGCCAACAGATGGCAGACCACAAACTGCATCTGCGGGTGATGCAGGATCAGGTTCCGCAGGGCGGAAATCTGGCTGCTGGGGCTGCCCAGCTTGCCGATGTCGATAACGAACACAATCCCATGCTCCTCGGCAAAGGCGGCTTCCCGCTCCATCATTTCGCCATCCAGTGCAAAGATCGGACGATTTGCCATCAGACCGGAGCCAGTGCTCACCTCAAATTTCACTACCCGGATGCCCTGCTGTTCAAACAGGCGCCGTACAATGGCATCCCGGTTCCAGCAGTAGGGGTCGTAAGCTACCGCCGCCAGAAAACGCTCCGGGTATTTCTGCTGCGCTTCGTAGCTGTACTGGTTCTGGAACCCCAGATACCCACCCTGCAAAAGCACGGCACGCTCCACTTCGTGGGCATCCATAACCTCCAGGATCCGTTCCAGGGTTACCTGCTCGGTGTTCCACCCTTTCGGGATGAGCTGACAGATGGGCCGTCCGCATACATTCCCTGTCCGCCGCCGATGGAGCGCATCTCGCCGCCCGCACCGGTGCCAGCGATGCACTGCACCAGATGGACATGGGCATCAATCACCTTCATGTTCTTCTCCCCCGATTAGTGCCACAGCCACATCATTGACATTGGTGCCGGTGGCCCCTGTGATGATAAGTCCCCCCACGGCCTGCAAGGCGTGGTAGGCATCGTTGTTTTGCAGGGTGTCGAACACGTTCCAGCCCTTTGCCGTCAGTGCGGCGGCGGTGTCGCCGTCCACATAGCCACCAGCGGCATCGGTGGGGCCATCGGTGCCATCGCTGCCCACGGAGAACACTGCGGCGTTCTGTCCCGCCAGCGCCGGAGCTGTGGCCAGTGCAAGCTCCTGATTGCGGCCTCCCAGACCCTTGCCGGTCAGGTGCACCACGGTTTCCCCGCCTGCGATAAAGGCCAACTTTTTGCCCTGCTCCGCATGGGTGCGGGCGATAGACCCCAGAAAACTGCCTGCCTCCTTTGCTTCGCAACAGAGCTGGTCGGTGAGGAGGATGGGCTCATAGCCCAGCTCCCGGCAGGCTTTAGCGGCAGCGGTGCACAGCTCTCGGACGCTGCCGGTGATCTGCGTGGTGACGTTGTCCAGAGCTTTCGGCGTTTCCTGTGCCAGCAACGCCTTCGCCTGTTCTGACAGGTTCAGGTGGTATTTCTCCGCAATGGCAAGCGCTTGTGCACAGGTGGAGGAATCCGGCACCGCCGGGCCACTGGCGATCATATCCAGCGGATCTTCCAGAATATCGCTGAGCACGATGCTGAACACCTTTGCCGGAGCACAGGCCTGTGCGAACCGCCCGCCCTTGACTGCGGACAGCCGCTTGCGGATGGTGTTCATCTCCACAATATCCGCCCCACTGGCAAGGAGCTGGTTGGTAATATCCTGCAATTCCTCACCGGGGACAAGCGGCTGTTCAAACAGGGCGCTGCCGCCGCCGGAAAGTAGAAACAGCACCGTGTCCTCTGCGGTCAGTCCCTGTACCAGCGCCAAGGCTTTTTCGGTGGCTGAAAAGCTGTTGGCATCCGGCACAGGGTGACCAGCCTCATAACAATCTACGCCGGGGATTTCGCCCTTCACATGGTCGTATTTGGTCACCACCACGCCGCCGTCCACGCGCCCCAGTGCCTGCACGGCGGCGTGCGCCATCTGCCACGCGGCCTTGCCCGCCGCCACCAGCAGCACCCTGCCGCCTCCGGGCTGAAAGGCGTTCAATGCCCGGCGCACCGCTTTGTCCGGCAGCACTGTCTGAATGCTGGTACGGATGATCTCATCTGCATCCTGCCGCAATGTGGTATTCATGAAACAGACCTCCTTACAGGGTATCGGTTACAGCAGCCCGGCCTCGGTCATAGTGGCCACAAATCCCTGCTTTGCAGCACCCTCCGGGGTAGGCAGAGTGGGCAGATACGGTACGCCCACCTTTCGGCCCCGCAGATTTGCCATATCCTTGGCCGCCACCGGGAAACTGGCGGCATCCATGGAAAGACGCACCGGGTTCAGCTTGAACTGTGCTTCCAGACTGCCCGCCATATCTCCGGCTGCAAATTTATTGTACACATCGGTGATGAGCTCGGGCATAAAGTTGGCTGCGGTGCACACACCGCCCACAGCGCCATGGCAGAGGCTGGCGTACAACAGGGTATCCTTGCCGCCAAAAACCTTAAAGCCCATATCCCGGGTGCGGCGGATGAACTCTGCCGTCTGGGTAATGTCGCCGCTGGTGTCCTTCATGCCCACGATATTGGGCACGTTATGGGCCAGTTCCTCCACCAGCTTTGCGCTCATGGTGTAGCCCACCCGTCCGGGATTATTATACAGCAGCACCGGCGTTTCGGGAATACTTTCGGCAATGGTTTTGAAGTGGTTGTACAGTTCTTCATAGGTCGGCTTCAGGAACATGGGCTGCAGCACGCTGACGGCTGCAGCACCGTTGGCGGCTGCCATCTTTGCCAGACGGCAGCACTTTTTGGTGCTGATGGCACCGATGCCAAAGTACACCGGCACCCGGCCTGCGGCCTCGTCCACCATGATCTTCAAGCCACGCTCCATCTCGGCTTCTTCCACCATGTAGAACTCGCCGTTGGAGCCAAAGGCGAGGATACCGGACACACCACCCTCGATGACGTAGTCCACCTGCGCCCGCATCCCGGCCTCGTCGATGTTTTCTTCGCCGTCAATGACGGTAAGGATGGGCACTACAACGCCCTTCATGAACTCTGTATTCATGTTTTTTCCTCCTCAACGGCCAATCTGAATGCCGGTCAGGTACTCGTAATACTGGGCAATAGCGCTGTGGTCCTTCTGGCCGCCCTCGTGGTTGTGGAGCCACTGCATGATCTCCTGTACCTCGGCGGTCATGGGCACCGGCGCACCCACGGCGTGGGCGCAGTCCAGCACGTTGTTCAGATCCTTGATGTGCAAATCGATCTTGAAGCCGGGCTTGTCGTTGCCTGCGATCATCATGGGAGCCTTGGCGTTCATGACGGTAGAGCCTGCCAAACCGCCCTTGATGGCCTGAAAGACCAGCTCCGGGTCCACCCCGGCCTTCTGTGCCAGCGTCAGCGCCTCGGCCAGTGCCTGAATGTTACAGGCCACAATGATCTGGTTGGCCAACTTGGTGGTGTTGCCAGCGCCGACCTCGCCGCAGCGGACGGTGGAAGCGCCCATCGCATCCAGAACAGGCTTATAGGTATCGAAGATCTCCTGCTTGCCGCCGACCATGAAGCTCAGCGTACCGTCAATAGCTTTGGGCTCACCGCCGGAAACGGGAGCGTCCAGCATCTCCACATCCTTCTTCTGCAGCTCCGCGTAGATTTCCTTGGAAGCGACCGGATTGATCGAAGAGCAGTCGATGAAGACTGCTCCCGGCTTCATGTGGGCGGCGACGCCATCCTTACCCAGCATGACCTCCTTCACCTGCGGGGAGTTGGGCAGCATGGTGATGACCACATCACACTGTGCGCCGATCTCCTGCTGGGTCGCGCCCTTTGCACCGGCCGCTTCCAGCTCCTGCACGGGGGCCTGACTGCGGTTATTCACCAGCAGGTCGGTGTAACCCGCCTTCAGCAGATTCTTTGCCATAGGCTTTCCCATAATACCCAGACCAATAAAACCGATTTTCATGATAGTACCCTCCATAATTTTCAATTCTGTTTTTTGTGTTGCTCCCTTCCATCAGGTGATGGGAGCGGGGTTAAAGATGCACATATCGTTGTGGAAGCCGTACTGATCGCTGTAGGGCTCCTTGATGCCGCTGGCAACGTCCAGAATGAGGTTGAAGATCTCGGTGCCCACATCGGCAATGGTGGCTTCGCCGGTGGCAATATGACCGGCAGAGATGTCGATGAGGTCGAACCACTGCTCCTTCATCTCGTTGCGGCTGCACACCTTGATGACCGGGGCCACATCCAAACCATAGGGTGTGCCGCGGCCGGTCATGAACACCTGCAGGCCGATGCCGGAGGCCACCTGCGAGGGACCGCAAACAATGTCAGAAGCAGGCGTTGCCGCAAAGATGAGTCCGTGTTTCGTGGGCTTTTCCGCCGGGGAAAGCACCTCCACAATGGGGCTGGTTCCGCTTTTGGCGATGGAGCCCATAGCCTTTTCCACGATGTTGGCAAGGCCGCCCTTTTTGTTGCCCGGCGTGGGGTTGGCATCCCGGTCTACGCCGCCTTCGGCAAGGTAATCATCATACCACTTCATCTCCGCTGCCAGTTTGTCCCGTACCGGTGCGCTCACGCAGCGAGCAGCTAGCATGGGCACACCGTCCCGGACTTCCGTCACCTCGCTGAACAGCACGGTGGCGCCGCCCTTGACCAGCATATCGGCTGCATATCCGGCGCTGGGGTTGGCGGTGATGCCGGAGAAGGCATCGCTGCCGCCGCACTGCATCCCGATGAGCAGCTCACTGAGGGGCAGTTTCTCCCTGTGGCGCAGGTTCAGCTTTTGCAGCTTCTTTTCCGCCATATCCAGAATGGCCTGCATCATGGCATCGTGACCCTTGCAATCCTGTAAGGTCAGGCAGTTTTCCGGGGTGATATCCTCCGGGGGCAGTACCCGGTCGTAGGTCAGTTTCTCGCAGCCCAGACCCACCACCATCACTTCCCCGCCAAAATTCGGGTGACGGATGACATTGGTAATGGCGCGGATGGGGATGTACGCCAGCGGAGCGTTGATGGCCACGCCGCAGCCGTAGGGGTGGGTGATGGCCACCACGCCGTCTACATTGGGGTACTTGGGCAGCAGTTCCTTTTTGATGCGCTCCACCGCCACCCGGACCACACCAGCAGCGCACTGCACCGTGGTCACGATGCCCAGCAGATTGCGGGTGCCGGCAGGACCTACCTTGTTGCGGTAGCCCATCCATGTGGTGCGGGGCGGAGTAGGCAGCTGCTCCGGTGTCTTGAGGTTCGTACCCCAAGGCATATCGGTCAGAGCCGGGCTTTCCGGCAGATCCAGCATGTGCTCGTTGATCCAGCTGCCTGCCGAAATATCGTTTTTGGCGTAGCCCAGCACCACTCCGTAGCGCAGGATCTCGCCGCCTGCCGGGATATCTCGCAGCGCGATCTTATGCGCCTGCGGGATCGGCTCCCGGGTCACCACGCCGCTTTCCAGTGTCGTTCCGGCGGGAAGGTCGTGAACGGCCACGACCACATTGTCTTCGTCTTTGATCTGAATACTCAAACGCTCTGCCATAATTCTTCACCTCATATACGGCGCAGCTGCTCGCTGACGGCCATCATGCAGGCAGCGGCACCATGCTGGTTGTCCACCATCTGCTTTTCACTCAGGTAATATGCGGGCGTCCCGGTGCGGTCGGTGCGGTTGTCCGGACCGGGGCCAAGGCCCGCACTGGCGCAGATGCCGTGTAGTTCATAGCCGCTCTCGGTCTGCTTCAAATAGGTGTCCCGGATGCCATCCAGCACCTCGCTGCCCCTCTGCCCGTACTCCGGGGGCAGCATCCCAAGGCGGGCTCCCTTCATAAGGGCGTAGGCCGCCATCGCGCTGCCGGACGTCTCGGAGTAATTGCCCTCAAGGTCGGCACGGTCTACTACCTGCAGGAACATCCTCGTATCCGCCGCCTGATACGGCATCAGGCGGTCGAGGGCGTTCTTGAGCAGGCTGCACAGCTCACCCGCCCGCTGGGTATGCTCCCTTGCGAGCTCGTAGGTGTCGGCCAGCGCCATCAGGAACCAACCCTCGGCACGCAGCCAGACCGCCGGGCTCTGGCCCGTGACGGGGTCGGCCCACTCCATCCTGCGGGAGCAGTCGTTGGCGTGGCGGTAAAGGCCCAGCTTCTCATCCCACAGCAGGGTGTGGGCGGACTGGAACTGGTCGAGGATGTCGTCCCAGCGTTCTTCGCCGTTCTCTTCCAGACAGGCGGCGTAGAAGGGCATTCCCATATAAAGGCCGTCCAGCCAGACCTGATCGGGATAAATATCCTTGTGCCAGAAATTCCCGGTCACAGCGCGGGGGTAATCGTCCAGAATGTGATACGCCCGCTGCACGCCCTCGGCCCAGCGCGGCTCTCCGGTGGTCTGCCGGAGCACCCGCATGGATTTGCCGAAGCTCACCTTGTCGATGTTGTGCTCGCCGACCACCCAGTTGGCCACGGTGCCGTCCTCCTTCATGAGCCAGCCGGCATTTTTCTTCACCGGCTCCAGCCAGCGTTCGTCGCCCGTGGCATGATACAAGTCATTTGCACCTATTATACACAGGTCGTCCTTATAATTCCAAGGCTTTTCTTCCAAGAAACGAGGAAATACGTTTTCCAGATACTGTTCAAAATATTCCAGCCACATCCGTATCATCTCCTTTACAGTCCGGCAAAATCAGCTACACGGTTCAGAATCTCCACAGCCTCAGCCCGGCTGACCAGCTTGTCCGGGCCAAAGCAGCCGTTCTCGTCCAGCTCCATAAAGCCGAAGTAGAGCGCTCTTGCCGCATTGGTGCCGTAGTTGTCGGCCACCCTTGCAGCATCGGCACACACCGGCATCGTGCTGGAGGCGTTGCGGTAATTCACGCCGCAGGCCTGCATGGCGACGGTCGCCATCTCCTGCCGGGTGATGGTACCCTGCGGTACGAACCGGCCCTCCTTCAGGGCCAGAAATGCGTTGGCCGCTGCATAGCGGGCCGCAGGATCATCGGTGTCGGGCAGGACGGGCAGAGTCAGCGACTGGTTCGCCAGCGGGAACAGCATCCATGCCAGCTCCTGCCGGGTGACGGGCTTCGCCGATCCATCCAGCTCCACCTTGTTCAGCATCCCGCGGCAGCACAGCCGGGCCGCCGGGGACTCAACCGACTGCTGCAGCACCTTGTAGCAGCAGCTGAGTGCACTCTCCCCTGCCGGATCAAGGGCCTCCACCTGCACAAGGCGTGCGTCCGAAGGCAGGATGAGCGTTTCGCCCTCGCCGCAGCTCCTCCAAGCGACGCCGTCCGGGCTGCAGCGCCAGTGAAACCGGAGCGGCTCAGAAGCCCCACAGCACTCTGCCGCTGCGGCCACTGTGCCGCCCGCACAGGGCACCCCCAAAACGCGCACCCGGTCGGGGCGGGGGAAGCGCTTGCCGTTGATGGTCACATTCTCTACGACCGCGTCCTGCCAGTTCATGCTGCGCAGACACTGGTATACGCCGTCGATGGTGATGTTCCGCAGCACCAGTCCGGTGATGGGCACCTCCGGGAAGGCCTCAAGGAAGATGCCGTAGTCGCCGCCGTGGGCCGTAATGTTCTCAATGGTGATGTCTCGGAACACGGGCAGGCTGTCGCCGTTGCGGCCGTCCTCGTAGAGCATGGTGCCGTGGATGGCCGCCCCGTGGACATGCTCCATCACGCTGTCGCAGAGCATGATGTGCTCCACCGCACCGCCCCGGCGGGCATTTGTCTTGAGCCGCAGGGCATAGGTCAGATTGGGGCTGGAAAAGCGGTTGCCGCAGGCCAGCACATTATAAATGCCGCCGCTCATCTCGCTGCCCAGCGCCACGCCGCCGTGGCCGTCTGCAAACTCGTTGTTTTCAATGAGGATATTCCTGCAGGGAGCGTTGGCCTCCCGGCCATCGCGGTCACGCCCCGATTTAAGGCTGACGCAGTCGTCGCCGGTGTCGAAGCGGCAGTTCCGGATCCAGACACCGTCGCAGCTTTCAGGGTCGCAGCCGTCGTTGTTGGGACCGTGGCTCGACAGGGTCACACCGTCCACCACCACGCTCCTGCAAAGGATGGGGTTGAGCTGCCACATGGGGCTGTTCTGGAAGGTGACGCCCTGCAGCAGCACCCGCTGGCAGCGGATGGGCTGGAAGAAGTTCGGGCGCAGACAGTGTCCCTCGCCGAAGATGCGCTCTTCAACGGGCACGCCGTTCAGGTTCATATCCCGCAAGGCCTTGCGGGCCGGCTGCTGCAAATCAGGCTTGTTCTCCGACCAAGAGCGCTCCACCTGATGATGCCAGCTCCACCAGTGCTCTGCATCGGCCCCGCCGTCCAACACACCGTCGCCGGTGACGGCGATGTCGTGAGCGTCGCATGCGTAGAGCAGGGCGCTGTAGTTGTAGCAGGGGCTCGCCTCCCAGTGGCAGAACACCAGCGGGTAGTTCTTCGCCAGCTCGTCGGTCACAAAGCGCACCACCGTTCCGGCCGAGGCCAGATGCAGCTCCACGCCGCTTTTCAGGTGGAGCGCACCGGTGTGGTAGACGCCGGGCTGGAGGGTAAGCGTTCCGCCGCCGGCAGCGCTCAGCGCGTCGATGGCAGACTGTATCTCCTGCGTCTGCACCCCGCCGTTTGCGGAGAGGGTCATTTCATTTTTCCCGATGTGCGGCAGCTCGATGGCCGACAGGATAGTATTCCGCAATTCAGTCTTGTTCATGGGGCAAACTCCGTTATGTCATAGAATGCGTAAAAAGGAATGCCAGATTCTCGGTCAGGTGCTCCTCGTGCCACTGATGGGTGCCGGGGCATATCTCGTAAAGGATGCTGTCCGGCGCACCCAGCAGGCGATAGGCGCTGTGGGCGATGGCCACCTGCTCTTCGACGTTCACGACGCCGCGGGGGCCGTTGAGCCGGTCGTCCCGGCAGGACTGCACCCAGAGCGGGCGTGGGGCGATGAGACTTGCGATGTCGCCCATGTCCAGATACTCCCACAGATGGGGTACATAGTTGCAGGAGCAGTTACTGTTCAGGGTGAGCAGGGCATCCCGGTAGCCGTGCCCCGGCACCCGGGGGGGTAGCCGCTGACAGCGGCCATCTTCACCCGGTCGTCGAGAGCTGCCAGCCAGAGCGTCTGCATCCCGCCGCCCGAGAAGCCCAGTGCGCCGAGGCGCTGGGTGTCGAAGCGGGCGTCCGCTTCCAGCCAGTCGATGAGGCGGGCGAGATCCCAAGTGAGCATCCCGATGACCGAGATGCCCAGCGGCTCGCCCATGTGGGCCAGCCGGGAGCAGTCACCTTTCAATCCCTCGGACAGCCGAGTAGTGTCGGCGGGGGCTTCCCGACGACCGGCCGCCAAAGCCCCGGCAGTCGGGGCAGGCGGCCACATAGCCCAGCTTCGCCAGCTGCAGGCCGTAGTCGTAATGGTAGTGGTCTATCTTCTCATCGATGGGTGGGTAGCCCCGCACACCGGCCACCGAATACTTTCCGGCTCCGTTGTGGCCTGGCGGGCAGAGGAAGACCGACGTGGTCTTATCTGCGCTTTCCGGCACCAGAAGGAACAGGGTCATCCATACTTCCGGCTCCACTTGGATGCGCCAGTGTTCCCGGGTGATTCCTCCCTCCACCGCTGTGGTAGAAAGGAGCTGGGGCTGTGCCGGGCTGCTTTCCATTTTTTCCGTGCCCAGCAGCTCGTGCAGCAGCGTCCGTGTCTCGGTGCGCCAGCGCTCGAACTCTCCGACGCTTTTACCCATAAATGCCCGCTTGCGGGCGAAGCGATCAAACTTACGTAGCATGGCGGGCAGAGTGGGATAGATTTTTTTCAGATAAGGCAGCTGCTCCGGCTCAGTCATCGTTGATGTCCTCGCCGATGTTCTGGGCAGCAGCAGGAGCCTTTGCAGACTTCTTTGCCTTCAGGTGGTCAGAGACATAGGGCCACACCACGCACAGCACGGCGATGATGAGCAGGATGAAGGAGACCGGGCGGGTAAAGAAGGGTGCGTAGCTGCCGTGGGCGTAGCTGATGCCCTGACGGAAGTAGCGCTCAAGCTTGCTGGACAGGATGAAGGCCAGAACTAGCGGGCTGGTAGGCAGACCGGCCACACTCATGAACAGAGCCAGCAGGCAGAGAGCCAGCATGACATAGATGTTGAACATGGTGTTGGAGATGCCGTAGCCGCCGATGAAGCTGATGACCAAAATAACAGTATACAGATAATGATAGGGGATCTTCAAGATATACGGAAACCAGCGCTTGGTGATGATCTGGATGAGGTAGGTGACGATGGCGGAGACCATGACGCAGGCGAAGATGAGCATGGCCAGATCGGGCTGCTCAGTCATAAACAGAGGGCCAGCCTGCAGGCCGTGGATGGTCAGGCCTGCGATGAGCATTGCGGTGATGCCGTCACCGGGGATGCCCAGAGCCATCATGGGGATGAGGGCACCGCCCAGAGAAGCGTTGTTTGCGGTTTCAGAAGCCCACACACCGGCGGGGTTGCCCTTACCGAAGGTCTCAGGCTCCTTGCTGATGCCCTTGGCATAGCCGTAGGCCACCATGTTGGAGATGCCGGAGCCCATGCCGGGCAAAAAGCCGATCCACAGACCGGAAGCGAATGCAAAGATAATGGTCTTGATGTTTTCGATGATGTCCTTGAAGCCGATGCCAAGACCCTTCATGTTCTTGACGTCCACATCGGGCATCTTTGCCTCGCCCTTGGCGTTGTCACGGATGATCTGGCACATGGCGAACATACCCAGCATCTGTGCAACGGTGCTGATGCCGGAGGTGAGGTACACATTGCCAAAGGTGAAGCGGGTAGCGCCGTTGATGGGGTCCATGCCGATGCAGCCCATGAGCAGACCGATGCCGGCGGACATGATGCCCTTGAAGATGTTGCCCTTGGACAGGGAGGCAATAAGGGTAATGGCGCAGAAGCACAGGGAGAAGTATTCCCAGGGGCCCAGATGCAGAGCCGCCTCTGCGATCACCGGGGACAGCACGGTGGCGATCGCCACAGAGCACACAGTGCCGATGAAGGAAGCGGTCATGCCGATGCCCAGCGCCTTGCTTGCCTGTCCCTTTTGGGTCATGGGATAACCGTCAAAGCAGGTGGCAATGGCAGAGGAAGAACCGGGGATGCCGATGAGCACCGCCGAGATAAAGGTACCGGACACGCCGCCGATCCAGATGGCAAGCAGCATGACAAAGGAAGTCTCGGTGGAAAGACCAAAGGTGATGGGTAGCAGCAGAGCGATGCCCAGAGTAGCGGACAAACCGGGGATTGCACCAAAGACGATGCCCAGCGTGACCATGGCAAAGATCAGCAGCAGGTTCAGCGGCTTCATGCAGACCAGTAAAGCAGAAAGATATGCAGCCATTTATTTTCCCTCCTTAGCCGCCGAACAGAACGCCGGCAGGCAGCTTGATCTGGAATGCGAACACGAACATAGCGTACAGCGCCGCCGTTACCACCACCGAGATGATGGCGGTGGACACCGGCTTGACCTCGCTGTTGCCCTTCAGGTCATAGATGAACGCTGCAGTGGCAAAGGGGGTGGTGATTACAAATCCCAGATAGGTCATGGCGATAGCGTAGACCACCAGCATCAGGAAGCTCCTAGTCACCTTGAGCACACCGCCCTTGGGAAAATAGGGCTTTTCGGCAATCTCGCGCTCCTTGTAGCCCTTGACGATGAGGGCAATGGAGCTGATGCCAATCAGGAAGATGGCCACATACGGCAGCAGCCGGGGACCCGGCTCCAGCAGATTGGCCGGCTGGCGGACCTGCTGGGTCATGATGAAGAAGAAAATACAGGTGAGCAAGCCAACGATGCCTGTTACCATATCGCGTCTCATTTTCATGGAAGTACCTCTCGCTTTTCTTAAAAACAGCCCGGAGAGGAGAAGCTCCGGGCTGTCTATTTAGGAGGATCTACACTTTTCAGAGAAAGACTTCTGTGCAGATAAAAAGTGCAGTCGATGGCAGACTTTTGGGTTAGCCCTGAACATACATATCGAGATTCTTTGCGATGTTGACGAGTTCATCGTACTCTTTCTGATGCAGCTCCTCGGACTCCTCAAGGTCGTGCCAGCCGGGGATGTGGCCGATGCCTGCGATACCATCATGGACAGTGGGGTCGTTGACAACCTCTTCCATGGCTGCGTTCATCTGCTTGACCACGGTCTCGTCCATGCCGGCAGGTCCCATCAGGTAGTGGTAGACCAGCATGTAGCAGTCCTTGAAACCCTGCTCCTGCAGAGTCTTGTAGTTTTCAGGCAGCTCAGCGGGGTACTGGTCGATGGTGATGCCGTCGCCCGCCACGGTGCCGATGACCTTCAGCTTGCCGGCCTTGGAATACTCCTGAGCGTTGCCCAGACCCACGACACCGATGTCGATGAAGCCACCGGCCAGATTGGTCAGACGGTCAGACTCGGAAGCACATTCAACCTTGTTCAGCTCGATGCCCAGAACACTGCACAGCTTGCCGAACAGGAAGGTGTTTGCACCTGCAGCCGGCATACCGGCGTTCAGCTCATTGGGATGAGACTTTGCGTAATCGACGAAGCCCTGAAAGTCATCGTAAGGTGCGTTTGCAGGAACAGCCAGTGTAGAGAAGCCGTTGTCCTGCAGGCAGGCGATCAGGGTGAAGTCGGTCATGGGGTTTACGGTAGCGTTGCCGGTGATGTACTGGATGTTCAGTGCAGAGGTAGCCAGCGTCAGGGTGGTGCCGTCCGGCTTTGCGTTGGCGACGGTCTGGTGGCCGACGGTGTTTGAGTCGTAGTTGGTGACGGTGGTCTTCAGGCCGTAGATACGGTTCAGACCCTCGCTGTAGTAACGGATGGCCAAGTCAGAGCCGCCGCCTGCCTTGCCGGGAACCACCAGCGTGATGGTCTCATTCTTTGGGAAGCCGATGTCGTCGGTAGAAGCAGCGGCGGTGGAGCCTGCTACACTTGCAGCAGTGCTGGAAGCAGCGGTAGAGGTGGAGGCGGAAGAACCACCGCAGGCAGTCAGGGCGAGAGCGGCAGCAGCAACAGCAGAGCCCTTGAGCATTTCTCTTCTGGTCATCTTCATGATTGTACTCCTTCTTATTCTGGTTCGTGTCATGTTGAGAACTTTTCGTCGTTCCCTCTTTGTACCCTTATTGTACACCCCCAGCCCGCCGCTTTCGATACACAACCTTTCTGATTTTTCATAACATTTTGTTCATACCGTCTTGTGCTTCACTCGCAAATGTTTTATAGTATAGGTAACAAAAACGTTTCGTTCTGTTCACAGATTCAACTTTATCTTTCCGGTAAATTTTCTTTGTTGCCTTCCCGACCGGCCTTTCTGCCCCGTTTTTGCCCATCCGGCCCCTTATCCAAGAGAGGTTTCTGCTATGAACACCCGCCAGTATTATTACATCTCGACCATTGCCAATTACGGCAACCTGAGCCATGCCGCGCAGGCACTGCACATCTCCCCTTCAGCATTGAGCAAGTTTCTCACCGAGTGTGAGCGCATCTTCGGGCTGACGCTCTTCCTGCGCTACAACCGCCGCCTCTACCCCACTGCCGCTGGGCACTACGTCATTGACTGCGCCCAGAAGATACTAGACGAGAAGAACCGTATGCTGCTGACCATGAAGGAAGTCTCGGGCGGTGCACAGGAGCGCATCCGTCTGGCGACAGCCCCCAACCGCGGTGCCATCATCTACAGCAAAATCTACAACCAGTTCTCCCGCCGCTTCCCGGGCATCTCTCTCAGCCTGACCGAGCTTTACGCCGCCGAGCAGCCGGGTGCTATCGTGCGCGGCTTCATCGACTTGGCGCTGGGCGCAGGCGCTAACAGCACCGAAGTCACTGACATCCCCATCGCCCACGAAGAGTTGCTCGTCTCCCTGCCCGTCTCCCACCCACTGGCCGGGCAGGACCGCATCCGACTCAAAGACCTGCGCGACACGCCGTTTGTCTTGCAGGGTCGTCAGCACAGCATCCGCCTTCTGGCCGACCAGTTGTTTCTGGAAGCGGGCTTCGATCCAGTCGTCGCGTTTGAGTCCAGCGACGTCATCCTTCTGGACTCCATGATGCATCAGGCCGTAGGCGCGGGTCTTGTGAGCAAGGCCCATGTTTTCCCCTGCCCCGAGCTCTCTTACCGCCCCCTTGAGCCCCCGGTGTACCAAACCCTTCATCTGCGTTACCCGCTGGGTCACACCCTCACTGAGCCCGAGCGGTATCTGGCCGGGCTGCTGGCCTCGGAGCGTCTGGCCGACCCCCGCTATCAAGCCACCGACGACCCGCTGGTGCAGAGCCTTTTGCAGAACGCCGCGTCTCCTGCCGCCGAGGACACCGGCCCGGCGCAAGAAAAAGCGGCCTCTGGCACACAGGACATGCAGGAGGTCAATCTCGACAGCAAGGTGATGGAATACCTCATCTCCATCGTGGAGGAACAGAGCCTCTCCAAGGCGGCGGACAAGCACTTCCTCGCTCAGTCGGCTCTTTCGCGCCACCTCCACAGCGTGGAAGCGATGGTGGCCACGCCCCTGTTCAGCCGCGAGCACAATCGGCTCCGCCCCACTAGCGCTGGAGCTGTCTTCGTCAACAGCGCCCGCAACATTCTGCGCATCGAGAAAGAGATGTTCGATCACACCCGCTCCTATCAAAAAGGCCACAGCGGAAGTTTGTACATCAGCTGTGACCATCTATTTGCGCAGGTACTGCGGGAACAGACCGTCCCCCAGTTCCGCGCTCTCCACCCCGACATCGAGCTCGTCATCACCGAAGAGAATCAGGAGGGCACGCTGGAAGCCTTGATTAACGCCTCCGCGGACATCGGCGTCTTCCTCTCCATCTCCCGCGAGCACCCGCTGCTCCACTGTGACATTATCTCGATGACCGAGATGGTCTATTGTTTTGCCTCCGATGCCTGCCCGTTGGACTGGACCCCGGGCAGCCCCCTACCGGAAAGATTTTTCCCCCGCCCCCAGCTGATGGCCCCCTCAGGCTCCACTCTCTACGCCGAGCAGACCATCCTGCTCGACCGGCTGGCTGGTGCCGGCGGCTTCACCACGCCCCGGGCCTGCGAGGCCCAGACCTCCGTTCTGCGCAAGCTGGCCAACCTCGGGGTGGCCGACTCCGTCCTGCCCCTCAACCTCATTGAGCGTCGCAATCATGACCACTGCGCCGCCTTCGAGCCCCCCTGTCCGCTCTACCTGCTTTTGAGCTACCATATGGGCCGCACCCTTCCCAGCGTGACGCAGGAACTCGTCCCCCTTATACACAAAGCTCTGTCGGATGTGCTTGCCATTCCGGCACGGGGGTGAATAAACATCCATCTGGAAATAGATTTTTGCTCTTCCCATTACAAATTGACGCAGTGGTTATCACATTGAGAACCACTGCGTCAGCCAAGTGAATTTTAATTTGATTTTCGAATTGAAAATGAAAAGAGCTTCCCTTTTCTACCACAAAATGGGCATTTTCCAAATCGTGGGGCATGTAAGGCAGAGCCGAGAAGGTCATGCCGCTGTCACAGCCAAAACAGATGCATAGAATGCTACCGGTATAGTTCTGATCTGAATCCCATTGAAAAACTTTGGTCGAAGATAAAGGCTCTTTTACGCAAATTCAAAGCATGGACACTGGATGCTCTTCCAAACGCGATTCAACACGTCCTTCAAAATGTATCGTCTTCTGACTGTTCAGGGTGGTTTCGTTCATGCGGATATTCGCTATAATTTTGAAAATTGCTATAAAAGCGTTTGTAGAAGAATGGCGGCTTCATATTCATCCCATGGAATACGGTTCATTGTCAAACCTCTCATAAAATATATTCTCAGCCGCCATGATAATTGTGCAATTTGCACGCACTACCTATAATTTATCATTATAATGAGAGCATTGCAGGACTCCTGATGCAAGGGATTTCTTTAGTTCTCAAATATATTAGTCTACATTCTCTACAATTTCACTTGCAATTATGTCGGCGCACCGATATAATATAGAGAGTAAGGAGGTTTTTCATTTGATTCTGGACGATTTGATGCAAAAAAACGGGCTTTCACGGTATCGTCTTGCAGTCACTGCCGGTATTCCTCATGCCACTCTCAACGACATTTGCAGCGGAAAGACTAAATTAGAGCGTTGCTCTGCTGAAACGGTCTATAAACTTGCAAAAACTCTGGGCGTTTCTATGGAACAACTCACGGAAAGCGGTATTCGTGAAACACAGCGCGAGCGTTCGTATGAATATGGTCTTCCTGATTATTTGCAGCATGATCTTGACACCTATAAAGAGGGGCTAAAGACCCACTCTCCTCTCTTAGATTGCTACTGGGGTGAACTTTACAGAAGTATCAATATGGCCGAAATCAGCGATGGTCTAATCACGCCTGAACACGCCGATTATCTCCGTCAAAAGTTTTTATGGAGGAACAAAAGTGCATGAGTAGCCTTATTGATTTTACAAACTGCAAACGAGTCTATGGCAAAGCATATAACGGTGCTAATGGAAAGAAAATTGCAGTTATTTACGACGGGAATCGATATATGATCAAATTCCCACCTTCCGGTGAACACAAACCAACTGACCTTTCTTACACAAACAGTTGCATCAGTGAGTATATTGCCTGCCATATTTTCAATCTGTTGGGTATACAGGCTCAGAAAACTCTACTTGGAACATTTCAAGTTGGCGAAAAGACAAAAAAGGAATTTTATCGAGTCTATATAAAAGCCCGATATGACTTAATTCTTAAGCCGGCATTTGAAAGAGTTCATTGATACGGTTGCCCTGGTCCCCAGAACGACCGCCGTATCTGCCTTTTTCTCCCCTTGTCCTCACACTGGCATCGCATTGTTCCCCAGAACCAACCCGAAAAATGTACGATTATGACATCAATTTGCAGGTGTCGAGCCATATCGAAGCGGTTCTCCTTTTGACCAAACTCAATGTCGAGCGGCATATCGAAGTGGATGTCAGTATGGACGAGTTGGATGTGACTGCTGCGGAAAGCAAAGCAACTTACAATGAGATTCGGGATTATGTGTGGGAGCGCTATCAACTCAAGGTTTCTAATCTCTATATCGCACAGGTGAAGCAGAAGTATGGCATCATCGAGCGAGAGAATTACCATAAAGCAAAAAACGAAAATGCGAAGCAGCCCAAGTGTCCGAAGGAAAAAGAGGATGCGATTGTGGAAGCACTGAAGCATTTTCAGATGGCTGAGTTATTCCAACGTGACAAATCCACAATTTCCCGTCACATCAAAAACATTTTTGCAGAGGGTGAGCTTGAACGAGATTCAGTTGTTGCAAAATTTGCAACAACTGCCGCAGACGGAAAGACCTATCAGGTCGAATTCTACAATCTTGACGTCATTATTTCTGTTGGTTATCGTGTCAAATCCAAACGAGGCACACAGTTCCGTATCTGGGCAACTGGCATCCTGAAGGAATATATGCGCAAGGGATTTGCGCTGGATGACGAACGCCTGAAAAATCTGGGCGGCGGTGGATATTTCAAAGAGCTGTTAGAACGCATCCGTGACATCCGTGCTTCCGAAAAAGTGTTTTATCGTCAGGCTCTGGAAATCTATGCAACCAGCATTGACTACGACCCAAAAGCAGAAATCTCCGTCCAGTTCTTCAAAAAAGTCCAGAATAAAATTCATTATGCCATCCACGGTCAGACTGCCGCTGAGGTCATTTACAATCGTGCAGATGCCGAAAGGGAATTTATGGGTCTGACCACTTTTGCAGGAAACCAGCCCACTTTACGAGAAGCTACTATTGCCAAAAACTATCTGCACGAAAAAGAGCTTCGTGCTATGGGGCAGTTGGTTTCCGGTTATCTGGATTTCGCAGAACGTCAGGCAGAACGTGAACAGCCCATGACAATGCAGGATTGGGCAAACCACCTTGACCGCATTTTAACCATGAGCGGTGAGCAGCTTCTTGTTGGCAATGGCAGTGTGACCTACAAGCAGGCAGTGGACAAGGCTACTACCGAATATCGGAAATACAAGGCTAAAACCCTCAGCGATGTGGAGCAGGATTATCTGGATTCCATTAAGTTTTTGGAGCAGAAAGCAGGCAAGAAATAACCATTTTGTGAGGTTTTCTTATGTCACAGGAAAAGACAAAGGTTTACACTTACACCCGTGTTTTCACGGCCATGCAGATCGATGGCTATTGAAAGCCCGCATGAAAGCCTATGCAGACTTCAGCGACTATCAGATCGTCGGCGAATATGAGGATGCCCGGGCAAAGAAGCAGGCTATCGAAGCGGATAAAATCACAGGCGATAACATTTACAAAGTTCTCATCTGCTTTGAAAAGCTCTACAATGTGATGAATCCCCTTGAACGCAAAAAGCTGATGGAACATCTGATCTCTGAAATTCAAATCTACCCGGAGCGTCAGCCCAACGGTCAGTGGCTCAAATCCATCAAATTCAGACTGCCTATCGTTGAAAAAGATATCGATCTGTGTTTGGACAACGAAAGTCATACTGAATGTGTCATTGCACTTTCCAAGGGTGAGATCGACTCCTGAAAAGGGATACTTTAAGATGATATAAATTCAAACCACGGTTCGTCGGAGCGTTATGTTCTCTGCGAGCCGGTGGTTGTCCCTCGCTCAAGCTGCCCAATAACAAAAAACGGTCGGAGTTACTCGTCAGGCAACTCCGACCGTTTTTTCTCTTTTTATTCCTCTTCGTCCCTGGCCCAGTGATAGGCGCAGCGGACAGCCTTATTCCAGCCCTTGATGCGCTTGGTGCGTTCCTCTTCCGAGATGGCCGGGCGGAACACGCGGTCCACCGACCAGTTGCGGGTGATGTCCTCGGCAGACTGCCAGTAGCCTACGGCGAGGCCGGCCAGATAGGCCGCGCCCAGCGCCGTCGTTTCCACACAGCGGGGGCGCTTGACTTCGAGGTCGCTGATGTCGGCCATGGTCTGCATGAGGTAGTTGTTGGCCGACGCGCCGCCGTCCACCCGGAGAGACTTCATGGCGATGCCGGAGTCCGCCGCCATGGCGCGGAGGACGTCGTTGACCTGATAGCAGATGCTGTCCAGCGTGGCGCGGATGATGTGGTACTTGTTGCAGCCCCGGGTGAGGCCCACGATGGTGCCGCGGGCGTACTGGTCCCAGTGGGGCGCGCCGAGGCCGGTGAAGGCCGGCACGACGTAACAGCCGTTGGTGTCCTTCACCTTCTGAGCCATATACTCGGAGTCGCGGGCCTCTTCCAGCAGGCGCAGCTCATCGCGGAGCCACTGGATGGCCGCACCGGCCACGAAAATAGAGCCTTCCAGCGCATAATTCACCCTGCCGTCGGGGCCGCAGGCGATGGTGGTGACAAGACCGTTCCGGGATGTGACCGGCGTCTCACCGGTGTTCATGAGCAAAAAGCCGCCGGTGCCGAAGGTGTTTTTCGCCTCGCCCGAGGCAAAGCAGGTCTGGCCGAAGAGGGCCGCCTGCTGGTCGCCTGCCGCACCGGCAATTTTTATCTCGCCGCCGAAGTGCATCGGGTCAGCGTACTCATAAAAGCCGCTGGACGGCACCGGCTTCGGGAGCATACATTTCGGGATGTTCAGCTCCTGCAGGATCTCGTCGTCCCATTCCCGCGTGTGGATGTTGAACATCATGGTGCGGCTGGCGTTGGTATAGTCGGTGACATGCAGTTTTCCGCAGGTCAGCTTCCAGATGAGCCAGGTCTCCACGGTGCCAAAGAGCAGTTCTCCCCGCTCGGCCCTTTCGCGGGCGCCGGGGATATGATCCAGTATCCACTTGAGCTTGGTGGCCGAGAAATAGGCGTCGATGATGAGGCCGGTCTTCTGCCGGAATTTCTCCGTCAGGCCCCGGGCCTTCAGCTCGTCGCAGTATTCGCTGGTGCGGCGGCACTGCCAGACGATGGCGTGGCAGATGGGCTCCCCGGTCTCCTTGTCCCAGACGATGGTGGTCTCCCGCTGGTTGGTGATGCCGATGGCGGCGATGTCCTCGGCCCGGGCGCCGACCTTGTTCATGGCCGAGAGGGCCACGCCCAGCTGAGTGGCCCAGATCTCATTGGCGTCGTGCTCCACCCAGCCGGGTCTCGGGTAATACTGGGCAAATTCCTTCTGCGCGACGCTGCAGATCTCGCCCGCTTTGTTGAACAGGATACAGCGGTTCGAGGTGGTTCCGGCGTCCAGCGCCATGATGTACGACATAGGCTCTTTTCTCCTTTTCCTGCTCTGGTTTTATAGTGTCAGAACGCCAGCGCGGGGCTCACTTCATTCCGCCGCTGGGTCTGGACGATACAGTCCTTGTCCGGCACGACGCCCGCCGCACCGAGGGTGGAAAAGACGGTCTGCAGCGCCAGCATAGGGGTGTTGTTCTCCTGCGAGAGGTGACAGAGGGCAAACTTCTTGCAGCCCTCCTGGATGAGTTCCAGCAGCTTTGCCGCACACTCGTCGTTGGAGAGGTGACCCCGGACCGACTCGATGCGGGCGCGCAAATAGTAGGGGTACGGCCCGCTGCGGAGCATATGCAGGTCGTAGTTGCTCTCGAGGGCCACAAGGTCGCAGCCGGAGAGGGCTTCATGTACGGCAGGCGTCAGCACACCGAGGTCGGTGGCGATGGTCATGGTCTTCTCGTCGGGGGTGTGGATGCGGTAGCCCACACAGGGGACGTCGTGGCTGGTGGGGAAAGCTTTGACCCCAAAGACACCGATGTCCTCTTCCCTGCCCGGCGTCAGGGCCGTCAGGTCACAGCTGGCGGGAACGACCCCGTTTGCGTCCAGAAATTCCAGCGTCTCCTCTGCACCGTACACCGGCAGCGGATATTTTTTCAGGAAGGTGGAAAGGCCCTTCACATGGTCGCTGTGCTCATGGGTGACAAGAATGCCGTCGCAGTCGGAGATGTTCAGCTCCAGCTCCTTGAGGGCTGCGCCGGTGGTGCGGACGCCTTTGCCCATATCCACGATGAGATACCGTTCCCCACAGCGCACGACGCTGCTGTTGCCGGAGGACCCGGAATAAAGAGAGATGAATTCAGACATGATAAACCTCAACAAATAAAACCTCTCCGTCTGCTGCGCAGTCATAAAAACGCAGGGACCTGACGGACTGCCAATGCCTCCCCCTCGGCAGGGGAGGCGGCACGCCGCAGGCGTGACGGAGAGGTTTTTCTAATTACAGAGCCTGTTCCAGTGCAGCGGGCATCCGCTCCACCTTCCTGATGTCAGCACCGAGGCCGCGCAGCTTCTCCACGATATTCTCGTAGCCGCGCTCGATATGGCCGATCTCCTCGATCTCGCTGGTGCCGTCGGCCATCAGGGCTGCAACGACCATCGCTGCACCGGCGCGCAGGTCGGAAGCACGGAGCGGAGCGGGAGACAGCTTCTCCACGCCCTCGAACACGGCCACCTGACCGTCCACCTGGACATTCGCGCCCATCTTGCGCAGCTCGTCCACATAGCGGAAGCGGTTGTCCCACACGCTCTCGGTGACGGTGGAAGTCCCCTTTGCCACGCTGAGCAGAACGCCCATCAGGGGCTGCATATCGGTGGGGAAGCCCGGGTGGGGCATGGTGTTGATCTTGAGGGGCAGGATGTCGCCGGTGCGGCGAACCCGCACAGCATCGTCAAACTCCTCCACCTCAATGCCCGCACGGCGGAGCTTTGCGGTGATAGGCTCGAGGTGCTTGGGGGTGACGTTCTTCACCAGCACATCGCCGCCGGTGGCCGCTGCAGCCACCATGTAGCTGCCGGCCTCGATCTGGTCGGGGATGATGCTGTAGGTGCAGCCGTGCATCTGCTCGACGCCGCGCACCTTGATGACATCGGTGCCTGCGCCGCGCACATCAGCGCCGCACATATTCAGAAAGTTGGCCAGATCGACCACATGGGGCTCCTTGGCACAGTTTTCCAGAATGGTCTGACCCTTGGCCATGACAGCGGAGAGCATACCGTTCATGGTAGCGCCCACGCTCACCTTATCAAAGAAGATATGAGCGCCGTTCAGCTCGTCGGCGTGGACGGTGATCATGCCGTAGTCCACACTGTCCTCTGCGCCCAGAGCGCTGAACACCTTCAGGTGCTGGTCGATGGGGCGGGGGCCGAGGTTGCAGCCTCCGGGCATGGCCACCTGTGCCTTGCCGAAGCGGGACAGCAGGGCGCCGAGGAAATAGTAGCTGGCGCGCATCTGGCGGGACAGGTCGTCGGGGACGTTGGTGCCGGTCAGATGGGTGGTGTCGATCTCGTAGGTGTTCTTGTTCAGCATCCGGACCTTAGCGCCCAGCACGCTGAGGATCTTGAGGCTCACCGCCACATCGCTGATGTCCGGCAGGTTCTCGATGACGCAGACGTCCGCTGCCAGAATGGTAGCGGGCAGGATGCCCACAGCCGCATTTTTCGCGCCGGAGATGATGACTTCGCCGTGCAGGGGCTTACCGCCCGTAATAACAAACTTTTCCAATTTTATGATCTCCTTGTCACAGGCCCGCTCCCCGCAGGCCCAAAAGGTCAGTTCAAGGTACGTTATTCCTTCTCGCTGTACAAAGCTCACAACCAGTTGACACAATTACAGCTACTTTATTATACACAACTTCCAGCAAAAAGCAAAGCCCCAATGCACGCTCGTCGATTATTTTCTGTTTTGCCCAGTTTCTTCTCTATTATCCTCGGGTTTTGTCTCTTATTTTTAGGAAAATTTTACATTTGCCGCTGCTTACCACACACTGTCGTCGCAGCGGGTCTCCTTGATCCAGCCCAGCTGATAGGCCCGGACCAGCTGTTTGAGGTCGTGGACCTTCTCCCGCAGGATCTCGCCCTCGTCCGTCTCCTCCACAAGGATGCGGTGGTTCTCCGTCTCGAGGATGTTCTTCTGAGAGAGGATGTCCAGATTCTCGTTCACGGCCTTTTCGGCGCTCTCGAAGGGCTGGTGGGTGCGCAGGGACATGGTGCGGCTGGAATAGACCAGCGTGTAGCCCGCGATGCCGGTCTTTTCGTGGTAGGCGCGGCAGAAACCGCCGTCGATGACCACGAGGCGTCCGCCGCCCTTGATGGGGCTCTCGCCCTTCTTCTCCTGCACGGGGACATGGCCGTTGACGATGTGGCTGGTGCCGGGCAGGCCGAACTCGGCGAGGATGCGGCGGCAGACAGCTTTCTCATTATACCATGTATAATAGGGGTCCTTTACCTCGGTGTGGGTGGAAGCGTCTTCGATATACAGCCGCTCGAAGGTGGTCATGGCGCTGCGGCCATACAGAGGCGACAGCTTGCCGCACCACAGATACCACAGGAAATCCTGTCCGCTCTGGCGGGCGGCGCTGCCCTCGGGGGCGAAGTAGCCCCGGCGGGCGCGCTCGTCACAGTAGTCCATGAGGGCGCGGCCCGAGTAGGCGCGGCCCTCGAACCGCTCCACAGCGAAACTGCCTTTCTTCGTCATCGGCACAGCGCCGTGGTAGAGCAGGTTGCCGTTCTCGATGTGGTAGACACTGCCCTTGGCATACAGGAACTCGACGTGCTGCTGTAATTTCTCGCTCTGGCGGAAGGACTGCACCAGCTTTTGCAGCACCACCTTCTCGTCGCTGTTCAGCGCGGTGGGGTCGGCGGGGTCCACCGTCGGGAAAGACATATCCCGCATGGGGTACTCCCTGCCGTTCACCATGACGGTCCCCTTCTCCCAGTTGATGCGGCGCAGGAAGTCGCGGTCCTGCATCTTGAAATCCGGGTTGCGGTCGATGACCTGACACTCGAGCTTGAGCATCAGGATGGTGATGGCCTTATGCATGACGGCGCAGCGATGGAGCATACCGGGGGTGTAGGGGCCGCGGGCGGTGTCGGTGTGAGGCATCCAGATGGTCAAGTCGTCGTCGCCGTAGAACTGCTCGGCCATCCGCTGCAGGTGGCGGAGGTTGATGCCGTAGCAGTCCTCCACCATGCCGTGGTTGTGGTAAGCGAGGGTGGTCTTCAGCACCGTGCAGATGCAGATGGGACTGCCGGCCGCCGCGCCCATCCAGACCACGTCGTGGTTGCCCCACTGGATGTCCACATCGTGGTGGCGCATCAGCAGGTCAAGGATGACGTCGGGGCGGGGGCCGCGGTCGAACAGGTCGCCCACGATGTGGAGCTTGTCCACGGCCAGCCGCTTGATGAGCTCGCAGAGACGGACGATGAACTTATCGGCGCGGCCGTTCTCGATGATGCTGCCGACGATCTGGCCGTAGTAGAGGTCTTTGTCGTGGTCCTCGAAGTGGGCGTGGAGCAGCTCATCCAGAATGTAGCCGCAGCTGGACGGCAGGCAGGCCCGGACATGCTCCCGGGTGTGCTTGGAGGAGACGAGGCGGCAGATGTCGATGAGCCGCAGCAGCGTCTCACTGTACCACTGTTCCAGCGCTTCCTCGTCGGCGCAGCGCTCCTTGAGCTGGGGCAGCTTCTCGTTCGGATAATAGATCAGAGTCGCCAGCTCGGCCCGCGTCCCCTCCGGCACGGCATCCCCCAGCACAATATCCACCTTTTCGCGGATGACGCCGGAAGCGGAGTTCAGGATATGTACGAACGCCTCGTTCTCACCGTGCAGGTCGCTCATGAAGTGCTCGGTGCCTTTGGGCAGCTTGAGCAGTGCCTGTGTGCTGATGATCTCGCTGGCGGCCGCTGCCTGCGATGGATAGTCCCGGGCCAGAAGGCTCAGATATTTCAGGTTGTCCCGGATCTCTTCGGTCTCTGTACGCATGGTGTCCTCCAGATCATGTAGTATTCTTGCATGACATGCAATATTCAATCTTAGTATACCACTTCCGGGGGCAAAAATGATATAATAGCCTCGGATAATTTAATATGATTCTTTCTCATAGGAGTTGGACAATATGTCTAAAAACATTTCCACAACGCCGCCTGTCTCCTGTACCCTCTGCCCCCG
>OBWL01000866.1_pt1 | contig 24919 bp, 25 predicted proteins | sample 1538061 | NCBI WGS metagenome assembly OBWL01 (sample SAMEA2580085, study PRJEB22360) | human gut metagenome | biome: human gut; feature: human-associated habitat; material: faeces | place: Denmark | collected 2008/2010
CCGATGGTGTTCAGATTAACTGGTGACGACACGCAGATTTATTTGACGAAAGACATCAAGGACTCGCTCGACGACACCGACCTGGAACGGTGGAACCGCATCCTCGCGGTCAATCTGACCGCGGACTTCCTGACCATCAAGCAGGCCGTCAAACGCATGCGCAAGCAGCATTACGGGCGCATCGTCAACGTGTCTTCCATCGCCGCGAAACATGGCGGCGGCTACTTGGGCGGCGTCGCCTACGCGTCCACCAAGGCGGGCGTCGCGGCGCTCACGCGAGGAGCGGCCAGGGAGTACGCGCCGGACGGCATCAACGTGAACGCGGTCATGCCGGGACTCACCTACACGCCGATGACCGCCGGCATGCCCGATTGGAAACGTGAGGCGATCGAGGATTCCACGCTCGTCAAGCATGGCGGCCAGCCGTACGACATCGCGCGTGCGATCGTGTTCCTCGCCGATCCGGAATCCGGCTACATCGACGGCGAAACCTTAGATGTGGACGGCGGCACCAGCCTCGACTAGGCTCCACGCCTTCGCTTTGCCCTGCCGCGTGCATCCGGAGGCGTCAGTCCCGGTCCGCTCTCAACTCAAACACGCTATATGTGGCAGGTCAAACTGGATACAAGGTTGTCAGGGGGTATGATTCATGCCCTCTAACAGCTTGCTTTTCGGAAAATCTGCCACATATAGCGCAAAACGATTCCCTCAGCGCATGAATCTGCCACATATAATGGATTCCGTTTTTCTTTGGACCGGCTTTCGCCAGCCCATTGCCGAGACGGAATCGATTTAGTCGAGCACGACGCCGGCTTCACGCATTTGGCGTCGTGCTTCGACGCCAAGCTCCTCGCTGACCGGTTCGGTCAGATTCTCGATGACATGCGTCTCGTATCCGAGTTTTTTCGCGTCCAACGCGGTTTCCTTCACGCAATGCGATTCCGCCAATCCGACGACGTCCACGCGCGTGACGCCAGCCGCCCGCAACGCATTGGCAAGCGTCTTGCCCGCCGCCAGATCCGCGTCGACCTCCGTTCGTGTGGGAATGCGGTCGGTGTTGTCTTCCGATCCTTCGAAGCCGGAGTATGACGGCGAATACTGTCCCTTCTTGAAATGGTGCGTGATTTTCAGTGCGGCGATCGCGGGATGCAGTTCGGCGTTCGCGGTGCCGGCCTTGCCGTGCACCGGCCAAGTGTCGACGTAATCGGGATTGTCCGACCAGTGCGTTCCCGGTTCGATATGCCAGTCCTGTGTGGTGGCGATGTACGCGTATTCGCCGCGATGCGATTCGACATACTTCGCGATGCGTTCGGCGACGGCATTGCCGCCTTCCACACCCAGTTCCCCGCCTTCGCAGAACGTCGGCTGCACGTCCACGATGATCAACGCCTTGCCCATGGTCGCCTCCTACTTGGTTTTACGATGCTTCCCTGGCCAGCATAACCAGTTCCGTCGGCAAGCGTCCGGCATGATTTGTCAGAAGACGATCGTCTTCCTCTTTCCTTTGGCATTGCGCGGATATTCACGGATGCGCGTGACGTATTCCAGATTGACCGCTTCGACGTTGCCGTCCTTTTCCAGCACGATGCCGCCGTCCGTCACGTCCTTGACCGTTCCTTGAATGCTTGAATCCGTGCTCGTCACGGTGTAGATGATGCATTCCTTTCCAATGAACTGCCTTGCCAGCTCCTCCATCACCTTGTCCTTTCCACTGTTCCTTTTCCTGTTCAGCACGTGCCTGATTGCGGCGATCCTTCGTTGTTTCGCCATCCAGAAAAGAGCCAGGATGATGGCCAAGGCGAGCAGAAAATAAACGGAATCCATTCCCCCTCCTTGGTTTTTGCCATCGTTCAATGCACGAACAGAAACACATCTTTTTGCAGATTACCAGACAAGCGCCTTCCGCATGCCGGCAAACCTGCGAACCGCAGAAAAACATTTGGCGAACGGAAAAATATCCGCGCGCTCGGCTGGCTGCCGTCAGATGAATTCGGCGCCCAGTTTTCGTAGTTTTTTGAAATACTTCGCTTTGCTGCGTTCGAACGTCGTGCCGATGGCCCGCTCGTTGACAACCACATGGTAGCCGTTTTCGATTGCGCCCAACGCGGTCAATGCCACGCAGCCGCCACCGTCCACACCAACGATCTCGACCGATTCCACACCGTTTTGCTTTAAAAACACGCGCAGTTCGGGATTGGATAATACGTCGCCCACATACTTCACGAAGACATGGTCCGACACCACATGCAAACCTTCAACCAGTTCCGATTCCGGGGTGCCTTCATACACTTTGAACAAGGCCAGACGCTTGATAAGGCTGCGTTTCGTCACGTTCCTGACATACACGACCATGCATCCCTCGCCGGAACGGGCGTCGATGACGTCATTCACAGCCCTTAGCAACGCAGGCTTGTCGTATTTAAGATACGACGCGCACCGCTCCCCCACGTACGCCTCCTGCATGTCGATGACCAGCAGCGCCTTACTCATGTTTCGGCTCCCCTTCCGCAGATCTAGTGCTCGTTTTTCACGCATTGGTAGCACGATTACGAATACCGGAACCACCGACATACGAGGTTCGAGTTGTATGCCATGAAAATCTGCGTCCAATAGAACAGGGCATGATCGATTCTCTCGTTCCGCTCGTACCTGAGCCTGTCCACGAGACGCATCTTGCCGGTCATGGCATCCTCCTTCCAACCATCAAAAACAGTATACGGCCGCTTACGAGTCCCTGGCCTGTTTCCTTCGATGAATGGAGCTCAGGCTTGTCAGGCGTAACTGAACACGCGGCTCGTTCGAACATCGCGAATGCTGAAAGCAAAATCTCGATCCGAGTACAATTGCACCCATCAACGACGATACCAATGGCAAACGAGGTGAAAACTATGGGATCACGTCTAGGTGTGATCGTCAAAACCATTGACGGCTGGGACATACGTTACGATCATTGGTCCGCACAAACACTCGGCCGCGACATCGCACTCGACGGATACGAAGCGACATTGACCAGAATACGCCAGATGGCCCCATACGGCGTGGACACCCCCAAGAGATGAAAAGCGCGCCATGGCTCGAAGGCACCCTGTTCATCGATATGACCACCAAACGGAATCGTCTGGGCCGAAGAAAGCGAAGGCTGCTACCTTCCCCGGCTCATCAACGCCCTGATCGAACTGACATGGCCAGGATGGACCGCAATCTGGTCCCCCGAAGGCACACGCGGCACATTACGCGCCACCGGAGCCGACACGGACATCATCTACACCGATCATTCGTTCAAAGACCTCGGCGACTTCGACGCCGCATCGGATATGGCCCCATGGACCATATCCAACGAAACCGACGCATTCTCCTGCACAACAGAAAACAACAAAACAATCACTTGGGGAAACTACATCGACCTCGAAAACATAGCCCTACTCGGCCCCAACAAAATGCATACGCTCGTCAACAAAGTCATCCAAGGCTGCAACGAAGGCAAACCCTGGCAATGGAACCTCCAAACACACAACAAACAACCCGAAAAAGGCATCCACATCGACTACATAAACAAAACAATAAAATGGTGGTCCATCTACGAAGACGACTGGGCCATCAACCCATTCAACGCACTATGGCCCGGATGGACGCTACATTCAAAAGGCGACAACTACGAATGGCACGAAAACATTACCGGATATAAGATGCGCGACTGGAAACAAGACGTCACACAATGCAAAAACACACTCACACAAACCATCAAACAAGGCATAAGAACCAACCCCATCGAACGACTGACAGGAGCGCTCGCAAAACAGGGAGTTGACATGCGGATTCGTCCCGCCACGTTCCAATTCGTCCCTTCAAGAATGGAGCAACCGCCGGAACGCATCTTCGCGTATCTGGACCGTTTGGAGTCGGACGAGCCTCTGCCACCGGCGCGTTTCATCAACAGAGATGGCGAAATCATCCCGGCGTGCCAGTGAATACGCGAAAATAGCAGGACAGGCGATAGTCTAACATCAGTCGTAATTCGTTTAATACGCCAAGCCTCAAGGAATCCGCCACATCATATAGCGCATATCAAAAACCGATTTCACACAGCCTTTATAAAGTCATGCAACACACGTTGTGTTCTAGATGGAAAACCATGACGCCCGCAGAACCGATGCGTTCTCAGCTTAAGAAGAAATCATCCACATCGTTCTTGTTTTTGAGTATTTCACGACCAGGTACGCCAACAAACGTTGCCAACTCCACTGATCCCATGAAAGCCACATCAATATCAGGGGAGAAAGCCCTGCCAAGCACGTCGATGTATCTCGCCATCCCCCTATTCAAATGGGTGATGCATTCGGTGTATTCGTCGGCGAGTTCGGCAGCAAGCGCTTCCTGCTCCTCCGCGTATCGCGAGAGCAGACTCTGTTCGTTCCTGCGTAATACGTCTTTGCCCAACTCATATGCCGTCGTGCCGACGATGTTTCCCACCAATGCTCCAACAACCGGTATAGGTATCAAAGTCTGTCCGGCAAAGCCGGCAGCCGCGCTTACCGCCGCATCGAGACAGACCATTTCGGACTCTTCGATAAAAACCATTTCGTCGATTTGCCCGGACCGGAATCTATACGCGCGGTCGGCCATGCCGAATGACGCTGTCACCATCGCGCTGGCGACAGCAGCCGGAGTAGCAGTGAAATTGTTCATGAAATACGTGGCTCCTCCACGTACACCACCTTTGACGAGACCCATACCGGATTCCTCGGCGATTTCAATCCATTCTTTTTGGGTGATATCGCCGATATGGCGATCCGCGGAAAGCCGTCGTTTTACCGACAGCGCGAAAGTGCTGGCACCTTCGAGAGCAGCAGCCACAACCGAAGCCTTCGCACCCTCGCTAAAAGTTGGCCGGCTTTCCCGATACGCACGCTCTCGGATTCGCTCATCCTCATGCTGGAGTTCGACACGTTTGTCCGCCATCGTTTTACCAATCGCGTTCTTTTGCACCTGTGCGTACTCGAATTCGGATGGTTCGAGATCATTGATGTCCACATTCGATGAAGCGAAAAATTCTTGAACCATTTTCCAGTCGGAATATGATGGACCGTCCCCGTTCCGTGTGAGCCGGGAAGCCTCTTGCTGTGACATTCCATACAAACGTTTCACCGTGTCGTAGTAGTCTTTCGGAATCTGATAAACGCCATTTTTCGAAATAAAATCGGAATAAAGCTTAAGATGCGTCGACACAGCCTTCAGAGAATATTCCGACTGAACGAATTTCATTTGTATGGGAGTGTTCCCTCGTCTTAAATCCACCGCACCGTTATCGTTGATCCACTCGCATACATCTGGGCCGCCATGTAGATGGCTTTTGGCGTTTTCCAATCCGGTTTCCGCTACTTCGGCAATGAAGCCATGAATGCCCCGGCCTCCCCCGCGATTGGTGATAATGAGATTGTTGATGGACTTCATGGCGTCATCCATCGAAGCCATGGCTTCTGCAAGATTGCCGTTTTGCGTGGAAAGTTTCTCAAACAGTTCGTTGAGACGGATTTGGTTCAGCCACCCCACCCATGCTGACGAGGCTTGTTCCTGAGTGCTGGAAACAATTCGTTCCTTATCCATTATTGAGCACTCCCCTCAGTCGTCACGTTTTTGGAAGTCTCCACATGTCTGCCGAGCAAATGGGACAGTGACTTCGTCTTATTTACAAGAGCGCCCAATCCGAGCTGTGCGTCCTCGGCAAGATTGACATAATCGGCGCTATACGATGAGCAATTCGTCATAAATGAATCCTCCAATTTGTTTCTAAGCGCTTCAGTGCTGGCTCGCAAATCCTCGATCTTCGCCGTCAGTTCACGCAGCTCATGGGCGTTCTTTTGCAAGGCGAGAAGATCACCATGTTTTTTCTCATTGAGATCGTGCTTCTTTTTCGCAAACAATACGATGGACGTGAGCAACGTCGCACCCGCGACGGTCCAGCCCACAGGTCCCGCCAACGCAAGGAACGCACTGCCACCGGCCATGCCTGTGCCACCAGCGGCAAGAGCTCCGCCACCAAGCCATGCGAGCGCTGCATTGGTTGCGGCGGCACCGGATAAAGTGGAAATCGCGGCGCCGGTGGACGCTGTCCCGAACGTCGTGGCCACCCACATTGCGGCTGAGGGTGCAAGGCTGGCCACCGCGATTCCCGCAGTAACTCCTGAAGCTGCGCTTGCAGCGGAATTACGAGCCGCCTGCAATTCCTTTTCCGCATATTCGCTCGCATCGGAGAACTCGGCTTTGGCTATCCGTATTTCTTCGAAATCCTGCTCGAATGATTTCGGAGTATTAGCGATTGAATTGACAAGCCTAGTCACATAACCGATGAGTTCAACCGACTTCTCCCGCGATAGCAGGAGGTTGTTTCCTGACGCGTTCATCTCGCTGTAGGCAAGGTTGTAGTCGATGACGGCCAGCTCATATTCGTCAGGGTTTTTCTCTTTTGCTCTGCTGACGGATTCCCCGAGGGCCTGGGTTGCGTTTCTGGCTTTGGACAGCGCTTCTTTCGCCTTGGATTTACCGGTCTCGAGCTTACCTTCCAAGTCATTGTCATCTGCAAACTTCTCGGCGTTTTTCTTGGCTTTGGAAAGAAGATCGCTCAATGCCGTTGGCTGCTGGACTGGATATTGAGGCATTGAACACTGCGGTGCCGGCTGGGCTTGGGATTGCGCAGGCACGGTAAATGGCGATTGCGGAGAGGCCTGATACTGGCCCGGCATCGGTTGCGTGCACGGCTGTGCCGTGGTACTAGCGTATACGCCAGATGGCCGGTTTTTCAACGTCCAAGCTATACGGTCAAGCAGCAAATCCACGTCGCCTATAGCATATCCGCCCATATACGTAGAGGTGAAGGAGTGCCGCTCGACCTCTTCGGCAGACAACCCATATCCGTTACGTAAAGTGTCGGCGCATTTTCCGAGGAACACGTCCACTTCCGCCACTTTGTATCCTTCCGCGAAATTTACTACCGGAAGTTTGATTGACTGAAGCTCTTCAATAGTAATCGTCCCAGTTGGATAAATCATATCGGCGCCCTCGTCTACTCTCTTGGAAACATGCCCTCATGCTACACCTTGACGAAAAACTAATTCAGTTGAAGTGTCGCGAATGACGCAGCAGCACCCACCACTCATCCGAAGACAGACACCTCCACATGACTTCTCGTTACAATCAGTCTTCTGTATATCCGAAATGCTCTTTGACTTTCTGATATGTCGTTTTGTCGTTGAGCATGTAGGCAGCCAGCGGGACGGTTGTCATTCCTTTCTCCCAATAGCCATCATCAACATCCGTCACACTTCTCTTCCATGCAACGCCTATAAACACTTCCTTATTGGAATCGAGCTTCTGCTTTAGTTCTTCGGATTGCCATGATGCATCAGATACGGGTGTCGGAATGCCATCGGCCATCACTTTGAAGTTCTTCATTGGCACCGCAGTGGACGTGCATTTTCCTATGCCAACGAATCCGCATCCGGCAATGTAGCAGTAAACCGTGTCTCCAACTTAAACGTTGTAGATCGATTTTCCGCTGCCGCCAAGGCTCGCGGACAAGAACCCGTATTTCAAGGCATCAGGCCAACTTCTTTCCGCGTAGCCAATCGTGAATTAGCGTCCTTTTTCGTTTTTGAAAAAAGCTTTTTCTTCATCGTCGTCCCAGCCGCCTGCAATATTCTTGATGTCATTCGGATTCCAAATGTCACTGGCCATTTTCAAATAAATCTCAGCTCGGTCAACAATGCTCTGCCTATCGAAATCGGGAATATCTCGGAAGCCATATTTGGCAACGACTGTCGAAAGAAAACTCGGGTTTTTCGAGTATGCCGTACTACTAATGCTTGAGCAAGAATGTTGTCTCCCGCATACTTTTGAACCTTCTCCGAGTATTTCATTGCCTGGTAGCTTCTGTTCTTGTCACGAGTGAGCAGAATCAGGTTCCCGATCAGATTGCGAGTGGACTCGAAATCCTCAAGATCCGCAAAACCATCTTTGTAATCCTCGTATTTGTCGGGAAGAATATGTTCGATATCGTAAGTGTTTCCTTGTCGCTTACGGTCGACGTATTCTTCAAAGTGCGACGGATTGCCCATCAGCACGTTCACATAGGAAGTGAAGCGTGCAAGAATGTGCAGCATATACCGTTTGGAGAACTGATTCAGACCAAAACGGGTGATTCCTTCAACGGACATGCCCATACGACGAAGCGCACGAACATAAACCATACCAATTGTTTTGCAATCTGCATTGCGAATGTCCTGCATTACATGGAACAACTGGTATTTATTCGTATTCCAGTTGGCTTTTTTGAAATTCAAAATTCGGATGGTAGCGAAGTCATCTACGAATTGCGCCGTCATCCGTATCTTCTTTTGTATTATGTCATCAGTGTCATCATTTTTGATGGCGGCAATGGCGAGCATGGTTTGATAGGTCAAGTCCCGGTTTGCGTTATAGAAAACCTCTTCATATCCCGTCGTGAATTTACTGCCGTAATCCATCATTCGTAAATAGACGTCGGTAACACGCGTCATTTCGGTAAGAACAAAATTCTTGTAGTCATTCGGCTTGGCAAGCCCCATCACGGTACGGGCATTATTGCTTACCCAGGCATGGAATTTGTCTCCAAGAAGCTCATAGTCCTCATCTTTGGCACCGCGTTTGGTATCGCGCATACGGTTGGCGTACTTTGCGCGAAGCCAGATGGAGACAAACTCCACATCCTGCGTGTTCACCATACCGCTCGTATCGTAGGAGGACGCGTTCTTGATACGGCTGATATTGCTCTGCCACTCCTGGTTGACCTTAATGCGATCGTCTTCAGCAACATGCTGAATGACGAAGGCCTTCATCATTTCAGCACTATTCAAGCTCAGTCCGCGGTCGTTCATAGTAAGGAATATGGTGTGCGCTTCGTCTTCAGATGGTGTGTCGATTTCTAGAAGAAGCACTTTCTCTATCAGCCAGTTAATAAAGTAAGGTAGCGCTTCTCCTTTCAACTCATCTGGGAAAAGATCCTCAATATCCTGATATCGATCAAGCATATTCCGCACGCTCTCACTCATGGGCAAGTAGGTTTGATCTTTCTGTAACAGAGCTTGCATGCAAGGCTTGCGATCCTCCACGTCGATATTGAAGCTTTTCTTACCGAAAGCCTTTGAAAAAATCATGTCATCCAACGGAACAATAAGATCCTCGTCCTCGACCGTTTCCTTCTGCAGGTTGTTCAAGTAAATGATGAGCAACGTCAACGAGGTCAGGCGCTGCTGACCATCAATAAGCTTCTTTATGGATCCACCGGTGCAAATGATGCAACCCATGTAATAAAACCCGTAGTCCATGACCTCTTCTGGCGTATCATGATCATCCGGTTTATAGAATTCCTCAAAAGTGTTTTGAAAGTCAGCAAGCATCTGCTCAATTTGCTTCCTTCCCCACCGATATTCCCTTTGGAAATAATCAATGGTGTACTTTCGGCCACTCAGAATCGTTCTAAGCGTGTCTGTTTTATCGATTTTCTCCATAACTCTTTGCCCCATCAATTTGTTTTTCGGCTTTAAAATCTTCGGTGAATTCAGCCGAATCCATATGACCTCGTCGCAGACATTGATACGACATCTGGAAGTCATATTCACGATTGTTTCCGGAAACTATTATCCTCCGGCTCAGCCAGATAAGGGGAAACGACACGATGGTAATGCCGTCGCCATTAGCCGTCACCATACGGTTTTGCCATTTGCCAGCCAACGCTGCAGGGTTGCGGATTCCACTACAATGCAGCATTGGTTTCGTTCGATTGATACGGAAACGCGACCAACGACCGGCACACTGGCTCAGGGAGATGGGGTAAAGGATGACGAAGACTTCCAAGGATGCGGAAAACCTATGAGACCGGTCGCTCAATCGCCATTCATGCAAACCGGCGATTCCGCCTAAAGCACCATGCGCAAGCGAAATACATCAGGCTTCCCTTTTCACCTTTCCCAGCCTCCTTGACAGTCTGGTAGCAGGCCGTTCCACGGCAAGATAGAACGCCTCCGCTGCCAGAAGGCACAATGCAAACAAAACCACCGGGCGCAATAGACCCTGCACGGGAATGTACGGCACAATCCAGTCGCGGACGGGAAGATGGGTCAGATACAGGCTGAATGAAATGCGCCCCAGCCAACGGACAGGTGGCGTGGAAAGCAGGTCGGATACCACGTTGCAGGTAAGTGCGACCACCACCAATATCAGGCATCCGCACACGGCCAAAGGTTGGGCGACAATACCAGGCAGCAAACCGAAGCCGCTTTGGCAAACCAAGACGATGCCGCACAGGGCGAGCGGTACGGCAACGACGTCGCGCATCGTCTCGCGCCCGTTGTCCGTAAGCCGTTTCGCCAACGCGACGCCAAGCGCGAACATGGCCATGTGACGCAACGGCGGCCACTGCGTCCACTCCGACAACAGCACGCATGCGAGCGCAATGGGTGCCACGAATCGCATGTCGGTGGCGATGATGACGTATACGGGCAGGGCGAGGCTGAAAAGCAGTTCCCAGCACATGCTCCATGATGGCAGGTCGGCCATTGCCAATGTGGAACCGTCCACTCTGGTGCCGGCGGTGGTCATTGAAAGCATGTCGAGTTGGGTGAGCAGATTGTGTAGCCAGGCTGATGGCGAGGATGTGCTGAACGCGTTTGCGTATTCTTCCGCTTTCCACCCCATGTGCATGGCGATTGTGGAGACGATGCAGCAGATCCCGATTGCCGTGCAGGTGGGGATGGCGAGTCTGGCGATGCGACGCAGCTGGTAGCGAGGCCAGTTGTATGTGTCGATTCCGACGCGTAGCGGAACGATGGAAAGTACAAGTCCGCTGAGAATGAAGAATAGGGTGACGAATTGGGCGCCTGGCAATAGTTGGCGGAGGGTGCCTCCCGTGTAATGGTATGCGACCACTGCCAGGGCCGCGAGTCCTCTGAGCCCGTCCAAAGCGTATATGCGTGTGTCGGAGTCCTTCTCTTTTTCGTTCACGGGTGTACCCTATCACGTGCGATGGCTGTCATACATCCGCCTACGTGCGTTTGGCGTGCGTTGTTCGGCGTGTGTTCGACAGCAGTGCCATCGTCGAACACGACGCCACATAACTTCCATTCGCCTCTCTTCCCCGCCCGACTGTAGTGTCGGATCATATGGAGATCCGCGAATACGACATGATGACGGACGAGGCGCGCGGCATCCGCACGGCGGTATTCGTCGTGGAGAAGGATTATCGTCCGGAATTCGACGAATGGGATGAGCCGGGCCGAGCCACGCATCTGCTGGCTTTTGGAAACGGCCGCGCCGTGGCGACATGCCGTCTCTACCCTGATCTCGACCATGCCGATCAACCCGGACGTTGGGTGATTGGTCGTTTGGCCGTGGTCGCCGACGAACGTGGCCATGGTATCGGCAAGACGGTGCTGGCCGAGGCGGAACGTCTCATCCGGAAGGCCGGTGGACATGTTGCCGCCGTACACTCCGAAGATAAGAATTTCGCGATGTATGAACATCTTGGCTACCGCATCACCAGCGAGCTTTTCGACAACGGTACGCATGGTTGGCTGGTCAAGGCATTGAACTGAATCCGGAGGAAGCGGCCATCACCTGCGAAAGCGTCCGACACGCGGTATCAGGTGATGGCCGCATATGGCATAATAGACACTTGGCGGAAAACCTCGGGTTTTATCGCCGTTCCCCCATGGTGTAATGGCAGCACACGGGTCTTTGGAACCCTTTGTCTTGGTTCGAGTCCAGGTGGGGGAGCTTGAAATGGGTCCTCGCGGAGAAGCGGGGACCCAAATTCATTTGATCCACATCCATCAACGGCATGACGAACGCGCGCGGTCCGATTGCGCCATGTGACCTTCCCTCATTCTCGTCCGGCTTACGCAGGTAACGGACGCCGGATGGGGCGGCAAGCTCGCGACGGGAAATATCGACTGCGTGGTTATCTCGCAGTCGATATTCTGAGCCGCCACTGATTGCATCCAAGGTAGAAGAAGTTATTAAATTCTCTACTGGTTCATGGAAGAATGCGGCTGCATTCGCTATGTCAGCAACTGTCCACTCTGATTTCCGGTTTATTTTGGCACTCAAGCCCGCTTGCGTTTGTAATAGCGCTTCAGCAAGAGTGGTTTGCTTGACGTTATAAAGGGCAAGTCGAACCCTGATGTTCTTGGTGACTATTTCTTGTAGTCGTTCAGATGCTTCTGTCTTTATTGAATGCTTGGCCATATATTTATTATGACACGCCATATTTGAAAAAATATAAGCATGTCTTATACTCATAAATATGATTTATAAAAACCCTGATAAACTTATCACAGCAAGAAGGGTTGCTGGGCTTTTGGCGGAAGCCAAAATGTCTCAGGAACGTTATGCAAAGATGCTGCATCTTTCACAGCCGGCAATTTCTGGGAAGTTGTCGGGCACGGTGAAGTTCACTGCGAATGACATTTGGAAGACGGCAGTGATATTCGGAGTCTCTACAGATTATTTGTATGGGCTTACCGACATGCGTATGAGAGAGGAAGCTATGACACCTGTGTAAAACATTTAGAGCTCGTGGACGAATTGCAGTTCGCATCCGGGCGGTGGATGAAACCCATCCAGCATTTCCCAAAACCTAAAACAGAAGAGAGACAGAAAAGCCGGCAAACACCGTCAACCGCGGTGATTCCTACGGTAGCCATTCACCGCGGCGACCACGGAACGTATGAACCGGCAAGAACCACCATCGAACAAAACAGTCAACAGCAGACGTTCAAGCAGACCGTCGTCCGCAAGCTCCGCATCCGAAAGACTGAATTCGAGGAAACGATGGCCGGCTTGAAGCGCTTCCAACGCTTCAAGCCAGCAATCGTACGCCACGGAGGCCCGATCCAATGGAACGGCGTCATCAAGACTGCAATCTTCGAAGGACGCAGCCGCAAGAGCAATCTCCAACATGGAGACGTCATGCTCCAACATGAATCTGTAGTCCGACGTGATGGAATCCAATGCAAGGGAGTCATCTCCTGTCATAGCCATTCCAATCTTTTCGTCGGGTTCCTATACCAACCACTTGGCGATGGGCCGATATCGCTCAAATAGTAATGCCCGCACATGAGTTGCAGCTCACATACGGGCGGCGAGTCAATCCCATCCAGCATTTCCCAATTAACCAAGGTTCCACGGTCACCAGCCAAGGAACCAATCGCAGAAAGAAGAGATCACAATGAGCGATTTCAACGAAACCTACGCAGATGCAATCAATTCCAACTCTGAGGAAAGGACCAGCTCAATGTCTGATTATTCCACATCCACCACACCGGATGAAACCCGATATCAGGAAAACACGCCGACCGTCACCCCTGAAATCGTGGATGCCGGCACCGACGTGGATCTGATCGGCACGAACCCTGTCGCGGCATTGGCCGAGAACTTCCAAAACGAATCATCTGGACATCCTCTTGCTCCGGGCGAGACCAACTACACCGAGGAAGAGGCACGGCGCGTCACCGAAGATCTCAAGGTCAAGCTCCTGCACGCTCTCGAAGCCCAGTACGATTTCATCCATGCCGCGCAAAAGGCGTTCGACGGCCATATCTGGGTCGCGCTCGGATATCCGGAGGGCACGAAGGGCTGGGCCGCATACTGCAAGGACAATTTCGCCGCCGAGAAGATCCGCGCAACCGGTCAGCAGCGCACCGACCTGATCACGGGCTTCACACCGGGCAAGATCAGCAACCGCGGCATCGCCGCCCTGCTCGGTGTCAGCGAATGGACCGTCCGCAATACTAAAGCAAAAGCTGGTATCACTTCTGCGGAAGGCAGGGTTCGTAGTGCGGATGGCAGACTCCGCCCCGTGGACACCGGCAGCATGTCGAGCGAGGAACGCCGCAAGAAGATCGTGGAACTCTCCGAGGAAGGCGCCAAGCAGACCGACATCGCCGACATGCTCGACGTATCCCAGTCCACCGTGTCCGACACGCTCCGCAAGGACAGGATGCGTCGCATGAGCGAAGGACTCGAACCCGCCAAGATCGACAACACCGATTTCGACAACGCCGACGACGACCAGCCGTTGGACCTCGACATGGGCAACCGCGAGACCGACATCCGCTCCTACATCGACTCGTTCGTCAGCCAGTCGTCGGACGCCCGCGGCGCCATCAACGAGATGGTGCATCTGCTGGAATCCGACAAGTGGCAGCCGGGAGGCTCCACGGTGAGCGAGATCGTCTCCCGTAGCGGCGCGAACATCTTCGGCATCATCAGCGACATGTGTAAGATGCTGCGCCTGCTGAACATCGACGTCGACAACGTCTTCGACGGGGCGGACGCGGAACTTGATGACACCGACAACGACTGGTCGCGTTTCATCGACGGATGCACCGAACTCGCCATCGTCTGCCAGGAAATCACCGCCTGACATGCGACCGGGATCGGACGGGCGGATCCCAAGGGGTATGGGTCCGCTCCCCCGCCACTGAACCAACCATCATCGCCGGTCGTGGACCGGCAGAGAGAAAAGACTGAATCATGAAATACACCAAAGACGAGGAAGCGCGGGCCGAAAGGTCAAGCGTCAAAATGTGGCCCGGCATCACGGCCGGCATCATCATCGGCCTGATCGCGTTCGTGTTGAGCTTCGACGCCCTGCGTCTCGTGTTCGTGGCATGCGGCATCAACCCGTACCTGAGCTGGGGTGGCCCGGTGTGCGTGGACGGCACGATCCTCCTGTGCACCTGGGCCACGTGGGGATTCAAGAAGGGCCACATCCGAGGCAGCGCCTATCCGTGGGTCGGACTCGTACTGTTCAGCAGCTTCTCCATCGCCGGCAACGCTTTGCATGCGATGCTCAACACCGGATTCCACCTGCCGGCCTGGGTGCCGCCGGTCATCATGAGCATTCCCCCGGTCGCACTCCTGTACGCGACCCATTTGATCGTCATCATCGCGGGAGACCGTCTCGACAAGATCAACACCGTCCTTCCCGTCGGCTTGACCGTCATGGAAGACACTGACGTTCCGGCTCCCGTTCCCGCACCATCCGCCATGCCGGCCCCGGCCATCCCGTCCGAACCGCCGGCATCGGCTCCCGAACCGGCGAAGCCGGAGATTCCGGACCTGTTCGACTTCCAGACCATCGTTCCCGCCATGGAGGACGATGCGGCCCCAAAAGCCGATGAGGCCGAAGCGCCAGCCGCCGACGCCTCAACCCCGACCGTCGAACAGCACGCCATCCCGCAGCCGGTGATGCGTGAACCAGTCATCATCCCGACCCTCACCATCCAACCCGATGAGCGGGATGCCCCGACCGTGGACGGCCAGGACGAGCCGGCTCCCGAACCCGTGGGACCGGACGTGACGGCCGTGGAACCGGCCGACGGGCCGGAAGAGAAGACCGACGACGCCCAGGCGGAGGAAAAGCCGAAGCCAGGGAAAACCGGCCGGCGCGGCAAGGCCGGAGCCGATGACGAGGCGTGGCTCGCATGGATCGACGAGCTTACGGCTAAAGGCGAGAATCCGACCGCGTCGAAGGCAGTGGACGCGGGACTGGCCGCGAGCGGCAGCACCGCGAAAAGGTATCTCGCCCGCATCAGAAGAGAGCATTCGGAAAGGTTCTAAGCCATGGAACACCACAGCATGAGCGACGAGGACTTCCACACGCGGTACGGCGTGACCCCGCGGGAGGTGGAGGACGCGTTGGACGAGAACCGTCGACGTGTCGCCCGCAGACTCTCCGAATGGGGATACGCGTGGGCCGTTGACGAGATTATGTGCGACGTGGCCGTGGAACTGCTCAAGGGAGGCCTGCGCAGGTGGGCCTCCTATGAGGAACGCAAACCATTGGGCGCGTTCGTGAACACGCTGATCGGCAACCGGTTGGGCGAGTGGATGCGTACTGAGCGGCCCAAATACCGTAGCGGCATGACCCACGCGCCGCTACGCCGCAGGAAGCGGAAGGACACGACGCCGCAACGCGAGGCTTTGGACGCCACCGAAGCGAGAAGAAGGATCCGCAACGAGAACAACGCGGCCCTTGCCGACCGACTCTGCGAGGAAGCCGACGTGTTCGGCGATTCCGATTCGACCGTCCTGTCCGCGCCGGCGGGAGACAAGTCCAGTTATCAGGAATGGTTGACCGGCGGCACCCAGCCGTTGGAACTGGAAAGCGACAAGTACGCGGCCGACATGGAGGGCCTGCGCCAGGACGTGACGACTCGATGCAAGCGCATGGCTTGGGAGATGCTGATCCGTCAATGCCTTACCGCGACGCGTGGCTCCGACGCTCTCCGCAACGACATCCGTCGTTTCCTGGAGAACCATCATCATGGCCTCGGTCCGAGCATCGACGACTACCCGTACATTCTCGCGGTCGTCGATAAGTACAGGAAATGATCGTCCATCGGCCGTTACCGGACCCTGGTGACGTGGAGATGGATGCCGGCATGGTCTTTTCTTCTTTCTCCGCCATGCCGGCGATATGCCGGCCATGCGCGCCGGACGGCAACGGCGCCGCCGACGCGTGTCCGGCACCCCCTCGACAGACTTTCAAAACAGAACGAACACCACAACCGACAAAGGAGCAGACAATGATCAGCGTCATCAAATGGGCATGGCAGGCCAAGCCGGACACTCCGGCCGAGAAGCTTGTTCTCGTCAGTCTTGCCAACAGCACGTTCCAGACGCCTCGGGAGGACATCGCCGTCGTGGGCGTGCGCGCGTTGAGAGGGACCGCGTGCGACATGACGCCGGCGGAACTCGACGCGATCCTGGACCGTTTGGAAAAGCAGGGTTTCATCACGCCGCTCGCGGCCGACAGCGAACCGGTCAAATGGCATATAGGCGCGTTGGAGCGTGAACGTGGCGAGGAAGGTCCTTGGAAGGCATGGCGTCTCAACGCCAAGACGGAGGAAAAGGAGACGGTGAGATGAGCGTCAGAGCTGTCTCATGGGCGTATGGCCTGAACCTCGGTTCCATGACGCAGAAGGCGGTACTGCTCTACCTCGCATACCGGGCCCGTGAAGAGGATAACTGCGCGTGGCCTTCTGTGAACCTCATTCAAGTGGAGACCGAATTGAGCGAACGTGCCGTGCGCAAGGCGTTGAGGGAACTGCGGGACAAGGGACTGATCGCATTGGGAGATCAGGAACTCGCGGCGGTCGACTTTCATGGAGACGTCGTTCCCGTGAACCGTCGTCCCAAGGTCTGGACCCTGCGGTTGGACGCTTCCACCGAATCGTTTAACGGCGTCGAACGTGCCGAGGACGTTCAAACGGCATACACGGGAAGGAGCGTCCGATCATGACTGTGGTGACCATGGTATGGGTCCAGGAACACGTGCACGAGGTACGCAATGCGACCAAAGCTGTGCTCTCGTATCTCGCTTTCAAAGCTCACTACGATGACGGGACGGCCGCATGGCCCGCGATAGGAACCATCGCGGGAGCATGCGGACTGAGTGAGAAGACCGTGCAGCGTAGCATCGACCAGCTTCTCGATCTTGGCCTGCTTGAACCCGGACAACAGACCTTCAGCGCCATCAACCCGAAAACGGGCAAGCCGGTCAGACGGAACTATCAGACCGTCGTGTGGAACGTGATCTGCAAGGAATCGAACCTGCCGACCGAACCGTTCGAGGACCGTAACGCGTCCAAGGTCCGTGCCGCGATGAAGCGCGCGGACAAGGCGAAAGTCAAAATGCCTTCCCCGGAACCGGAGGGCGGGGAAGACGACGGACGCGAGGACAAAATGTCTGGCTTTTCGGACGAGAGGCAGCCGGAAGAAACGAAAGCCAAAATGTCGCCTCTGGAAAACGTTGAAAACAAGCCGGTTTCCTCCAATCTTCCCAAAATGTCGCCCCTGGAGCGGCAAGGTGGAGAAGGCGATGGAAGCGAGGACAAAATGTCCAAAAATCTGGACAAAATGTCGCCCAATAATACATTGAAATACAATTACCCCTCTCTCCCTACGGGAGAGCTCCCCGCAAGCGGGAAGCGCCCCGGCATGGAGGACGGAAACAACACGACGACGGGAGGGGATTCCGACGCGGCGACCGTGATGGACCATCTCGCTTCCGTCCGTTCGAAGCTGTCGTTGACCACCACGGAACCGACCAAACGTGATTTGTCCAAGATCGGAAACCTCGTCAGCCGGGTCGTCAAAGCCCGTGACGGCGACCGTGCGGCCTCGTTGGCGCTTATCCTCGCGGTCATCGACTGGCTGCCCGCGAACACGTTCTGGCTCCGCCGTGTCGATTCCGCGCGCCGTCTCGCCGACAACTGGGACCAGATCGCCAACGACTGGACCGTCGCCCAGATCGAACGCCAACGCGAACGGGACGCCGAAGCCTATGAGCGTGACCGTAGGCCCGTGGCCCAGCCGACCCCGGTGCCGGAACGTCATTCGGAACGTCACGTGCATTCGCTGGTCTGCGAGCATGTCCTGAACGACATGCGGCCACACGAGGACGAATACGACCACGAGGGAAGCCTGCGCTACGGCAAGCCATCCGAATGGCAGATGGCGTGCATGCGGCACGCCGACGAGCTCAACCGGCTCGAAGGCATCGAAACCGCCGCGTGAGACGGGCCGTCCCATGAGAGCGAAAACGGCTTCATACGCCAAAACCGAAGGGAGAAGAACCCGCAAATGAGCGAAACGCAATACGAAGAACCCGTGTACGTCGTCAGCAAGCGGCGTCGAGCATCCGAAGCGGTCGTACACATGCCCGATTGCGAGAAGATACACCATCAAGTCGAACAGGACGTGCGGCCCGAAGTCCACCGTGAGACGCGGGTGCCGGCGTACATTCGTTTCGTCGCGAACTACATGACGTTGACGGAGCTTAGGAACATCGGATTCAGGTATCATCCATGCGGATACTGTCAGCCGCCGGTGCCTACCGTCGATGGTTCCATCCCCATCAGCGTGAAAGCCCGGAATCTCAACGTGACCCATCTCGGTAAGGAATTCATCGGCTGGGGTGTTCTTGAAAGCTTTTCCATTACGGGACGATTGAACGACGACGGGTCTAGGACCGTCACGGTCGACGTATCGTTCGGTGGCGTTCACTACCGGTTCGATCCGGAAACGCAACTCGAATACCTTCGCCCCAACCAGAAACGATGAACGGTTCCGTACAGCGGACCATCCCGAACGTAATGCTTCCCTTTCGGTCAATGATTACGAAGAGCCGTTCCGCCGCCTACTATGGTTCGGAATATCAGTTGGGACATTATGTCCCAACTGATATTCTTCCGTCGCGATCTGCGCTCTGGCCGGCATACATGCCTCCGTCCTCAACGTCCAAGTGCTCGAAGACGAGCAAAATAAAACCCTCTCCTAAAATGGGACCGGGTTTTTCCGAAGACGATACGGAACCCAAGAATCCAATGATTCCAACGAAAATAAAACCCTCTCCCAAAATGGGACCGGGTTTTTCATATGGTCCTGACGATTGGTTCCGAAGCCGAATGGGCTGGGGCCTATCCCCTTTCACTGCCGGAACGGAAGCAGAATATCAACTGCCGCATTATGCGGCAGTTGATATTTCCCGTCGCGAAAAAGGCGAAACGTCTTGGCGGGAAGCGCCATGTTTTGATTCAGGCGACGTTAAGCACGAAGCTGAACGGAAGAACCGAGTGGACGGTGGCGGACGCAGCGGTGTTGTTCAAGGAGCCGGTGGAGGATCTTGTGAGCGATTTCGCGATCGAGGCGATCAGCGGAGGCTCAGAATATCGACTGCGAGATAACCACGCAGTCGATATTTCCCGTCGTGAGCTTTCCGCTCCGGCCGGCAGTCGGACCTCCGTCCTCAACGTCCAAGTGCTCGAAGACGAGCATAAAAGCCCTCTCCTAAAATGGGACCGGACTTTTTCATTGTCTGGGTCGATCAGGGGCGGAGTGGAATATCTGATGCGAGGAAACCTCGCATCAGATATTTCCCGTTATGGTGTGGATCCTACCGGTTCATCCGCCATGGCCATGCGCCGCCTGGCAGCATGAGCGGTTCCCTGAAAACGATTCTCCGTGGCTCCACCTCAAGAGTGAACCTGCCGAACGCCCAATCCAACGATTGCGGCCGGTCGCCCACGAACGACGGCAATGGGAACGCCGCGAGCTGCGACCTGTCTTCGGGATCACTGAACGCCCCTCCCCGACTCTGGCAGTTGCCGTACACGAAATTATCCCCTTGGATGGCGCCGCAATGGGGACAGACGCCGGCCAGGTACTCGCATCCCATCGACTTCGAATACTTCGGACGCACGCCCCAATTCACGTCGAGCAAGCGTCGGAACGCTTGGGACAACAGTCCGGCCTTGTCCACCCCGCTCCAGGAGACGATACGGCAATGGTATCCGTCCCGTCCTGCGAGTTCCAGGAACAGGCCGGTCTGTATGGTCTTGTATCCGCACTTCCAGCAGGGCACCGGCCTCACGCTGCGTATCAAGGCCACCTTGTTGAGCGTCCATACCTCCGGAGCGTTGTCCGTGCTCGTCACCAGCTACGCCATCGACTCCCCCGCGTACACCGGCCGTATCTCCATGCCCATGATCCGTTCCCCTTCCTCCATGGATCTTTCACGGACGATATTATCCCCTCCATATCATTCGCCAGCCCAACGGCGGTTCGGAATATCAGGTGCAACATAATGTTGCACCTGATATTTCCTGTCGTTGGTTCGTTTTTAGTCTGTCCTTGCGGAGCCCAATGGTCATGATCCGCTTCCCCGGCGTGGTCCTTCTCCTTGGCTTTTTCTGATTATCGGCGTCGGTTCCTCCCGTATCCGCGTGGAATGGATTGCAATAAGCGTGCCGATGATGGGAGGGGCCTATGGCGGAGAGGACCGGGAACGGCGGGCATGGTCTGGTGAAAGGCGCCACCGTGTTCGGTCTGGCCGTGCCGATGATCGTCATCGTGCCGCTCGTCATGCTCATGAGCCTCAGCACCATCCTCGTCGCCATGGTCCAGGCCCAGTACGGCACGACGTGCGGCGTGGCGAACGCGTCCGGTTCGACGTCGTGGGTCTCGTGGGCGAAGAACATCGCGGATGATGACTCCCATGGTTACAGTCAGACGCATCGTAACGGCAATCCGGATTACGATTGTTCGTCGTTCGTCTATTACGCGCTTCATCGCGCGGGATTGGATGTCGGCTCGTCCGCGTTCAACACGTCCAGTGAGGGCGCGGCCTTGGAGAAGGCCGGGTTTGAACGGCATGATTGGGCCAAGGTGTCCGACCTGCAGACCGGCGACGTCGTGTGGAGTTCCAGCCACACGGAGATCTACATCGGCGACGGCAGGTTCGTTGGCGCGCATCATGACGAGAATGGTGGTGTCACCGGGCCGAAGGCCGGCGACCAGACCGGCGACGAGATCAGCGTCACCTCGTACGCGTCCGGGTATACGGCCTACTACCGGTACAAGGGTTCGATGAACGTCACGAATTCGGATGGCTCGGCTTCTTCCGCGCAGGCCGTGTCCGGCAGCACCGGTTCCACGAACGTGGTCGGCATGAGCGAGAAGGACGCCGAGGCTTGGTTCAACGGGCAGCAGGGGCCGAACAATTACTGCGCGACGTACGCGTACGGCCAGTGCACGTGGTGGACGTGCATGCGGGCGAAGAAGCTCGGCTGGAAGAATGTCGGCCAGTATTGGGGCAATGGTCAGGATTGGGCGCGTTCCGGCGCGGCCGCTGGATACAAGACCACTACGGACGCGCCGGTCGCGGGTTCGATCATCAGCTGGCCCGCCGGCGTGCAGGATTCGGATCCCACGTACGGCCATGTCGGCATCGTCGAAAGCGTGGACACCGCGAAGGGCACCATCACCACCAGTGAGAAGGGCGCCGGCTACAAAGTGTATTCACGGACCATGCCGATCAGGAATGGTGGCACGTACGTGCTGCCGAACGACAAGCTCACGGGCATGGGCGCGTCCGGCTCGTCCGGTACGGAACAGTGCGTGACGGGCGACGACTCCACATCCGACGTGTCCGGGGACAAGGCATCGGCCGCGGACGCGAAGAAGATGGCCCGACGCAAACTCAAGGACTTCGGTTGGGATGATAGCCAATTCGACTGTCTGGACAAGCTCTGGACACGCGAATCCGGTTGGCAGTGGAACGCGACGAATCCGTCCTCCGGCGCGTACGGCATCCCCCAATCACTGCCCGGCGGCAAGATGGCGTCCGCGGGACAGGATTGGAAGACGAACGCGGCCACGCAGGTCAAATGGGGATTGGGCTACATCCAACAACGCTACCAGTCGCCTTGCGGCGCTTGGGCCCATTCCGAAGCGACCGGCTGGTACTGATGGACCTCGAATGGAAGGAAACGGAAATGGAAGCATTGAACCTCGCGGACAACGCGTTGAAGGGTTTGAAACCCGACCCGGCCTGGGATGTGTCCGGCGTCCGAGACATGGCCGGCGGCGTGATCGCCGTCGCGCTCGTATTGTGCGTGGGCGTGATCATCATCGGCTGCGTCAGCCTCATCCCGGGACTGGTGTCCAACAACCAGATGGAACGCGCGTTCAGTTGGAAACGCCTGCTCGCCGCCATGCTCGTCCCGTTCGTGATCGGAGCCGCCGTGAGCGGATGGGGTTGGAGCTGCAACGTGTTCGGTTCCAACGGGTTGGGCGTGAACCGTTCCTACACGCAGTCGTCCGGCAGTGGGAAAACCAACCTGAAGGACGGTCGAGGCAAGGGCGACGACAGTCTGACCGGACTGGTCAAACAGTTGGGCGACGACATCGTGTCCGGTATCTCCGACACGGTCAAGACCACCGTGAAAGGCGCCGTCGACGACGCTTTGAAGGGTTGGAACTGGGTCTCCGGCGGTGACGGCAAGGGCAACATCTTCCAGAAGGCCGGCCAGGGCATCAAGGACGGCGCGACCGGCCTATGGAAATGGTTGACCGGAAGCAAATAATCCCCCTGCCGATTATCGGCGTGGCCGGCCCGTCCGGCCGCGTGGAATCTTCTGAAAGGAGTGTGCATCATGTTACACAATCTCGCGGCGCCCGCCGCGGCAACAATCGTGTCCGTCGCCACCGGCCTGAACAACGGTGACATCTCGAACCTGAAGGTGAGTCCGAACTTCACGTTCTTCCCGTTCATGCAGTTGGTGTCCGACATGGTCGGCGGCCTGTGGGCGTTGAGCCTGTACATCGCCGTCGGAGCGTGGATCTGCGCGGCGATCGCCTGGATCGCCGGCCGTGTGATCCATTCCGGTCCGATGCAGCAGTATTCCGGCACGGTGTTCATCTGGTGTGCCCTGGCGACGATGATCCTGGGCAGCGCCATGGCGATCGTGAAGTTCTTCGCGACGCAGGCGCTGTTCTGACGGCTCCCGCCTGACACACCCCTATTCACGCCGTGGCCGGGCCAGTCCCGTCCACGGCATTTCCTTTTTTGAAGGAGGCCAGATGTCACTCATCATCCAGACCGTCTTCGCGAACCTTATCGACTGGCTGTTCAAACCGTTGGACAACCTGTGCTCCCAACTGTTGACGGGCGCTTTCAGCGGCCTGGTGGGCAGCATGTCCAACGACGAATGGAACGTCGCCATCACCGCGGCGAACCGTATCGGCTGGATCATGGGATTCGTGAACATGGCGTTATGCGTCATCGGCGCCTTGCAGGCCGCGGCCAAAGGCAGCGTCGCCGACGTGATCAAAAGCTTCGCGATGGCCGTGCTCGCATGGCCGTTGACCGCGGTGTGCATCAGCGTGATGATCACCATGGACGGCATCGTCGGACAGATCACGCACAGGATCCTCACCGTCCCGTTGAACGGTGCCGGCACATCCGACCCGTTCGGCGACAGCATCGTGTCGAACCTCATCGGCACGATCGTCAAGACCACCGGCGGATACGATCTGATCATCCGCTGCGTCGTGGACTTCGTGCTTTTCCTCGCGGTCCTCGCCCTGGCGGGCATGCTCGCCGCACGCGACATCAGCCTGATCCTGCTGGCCTGCGTGGCGCCGCTGCCGGTCATGATGACCGGTTGGAAGGTCACGCGTCCCGCCGCGGCGAAATGGGCGCAGGCCGTGGTCGGCGTGCTCCTGTCCGCACCGTTGAGCGCCCTGGTCATCATGGTGGGTTCCGGCATCTGCTTCGTGTCGAAGAACAATCCGAACTACGCGGAATCGTTCTTCCCCGCGCTGATGGGCATCGCCACGATCATCCTGGCGTGCTTCAGTCCGAAGCTCATCATGCCTGCCGTGAGCTTCATCGGCGAGAACGTTACCGCCGACATGCAGGAGCGTGGCGGCAAGATCGGTCCAAGCGCCATCAAGGCCGCGGCCCAGGTCACGGCCGGTGTCGTGCAGGCCGCGACCACGGGCAACACGAGCGGTCTCGGCAAGGCGTTGAACTCGGGAGCCGCGTCCGTGCTTTCCGCATCCCAAGGCGATCCGGGCGAATTGGGCCGTTCCCTTCCGGGCCTCGCCTCCGGCATCAAGGACCTGCTGCCCAAGGACGGGCAGGCCGGCGGCGCGGACGGCGACTACACGTCGAACGGCGGTGTTGGCGATGACGCGCGGAAAACCCAGTCCACGCCGGACGTCCAGCCGGACGGCGCGGACCATTCCGGTTCGAGCCAGGTCATGGACGCCGCTTCCCGTCCAAACGACGCGCCTCCGCTCCCACCATCGGCGACGGATGGAATGGACCGTTCCGGTTCGAGCCAGGTCATGGACGCCGCGGCGAAAACGGATGGGAACGAGACCGGTTCCGGCCTATCCTCCGTCCCTCCCGCACCGCAACCCACGCCGGACGTTTCCGTTCCTAACACGCCAAGCGCGCCGGGAGCACCCGGCGTTCCAGGCGCTCCTGGACCGGCCGGTGGCCAGGGCGGTAGCGCGTACGCCGAAGGAGGCC
>OBWL01000867.1_pt1 | contig 24907 bp, 13 predicted proteins | sample 1538061 | NCBI WGS metagenome assembly OBWL01 (sample SAMEA2580085, study PRJEB22360) | human gut metagenome | biome: human gut; feature: human-associated habitat; material: faeces | place: Denmark | collected 2008/2010
GCAGGTGCTAGTAAAAATAAAAGGGGCAGTTCTCAAGCCGCCAGTCGTTCATGTAGCGGCTGGCTTTCTTAATTGCAGTAATCTCGGCATGGCCGAGAGAGGTCTTATCAGTGTTACGGCGGTTGTAGCCTCTTCCTATAACCTTTCCTTCAAACACAATCACACAGCCGATAGGCACTTCATTGAGTTTATAAGCCTTCTTAGCCTGTGTGATTGCCTGTTTCATATATCTGTAATCATCTTTTTCAAAAACCACCTGAGTATTCTCCACTAGATTATCCTCCACAAAATATTATAAAAATTTTAACTTTTTTGTGAAAATGCGTCAACTTATCTGGAACATTTTTCGTATTAATAATAAAAGGAGGGAACGTGTGTAGAATTATGATTGCACTGGCACAGATTAGTAGTATAATGATTATATAAGCAGGCAGTATCGGAGCTATCAAAAGTCTTATACTTCATGCATCGGTAGGACAATTCATGATTGTGCGTTATGTGTCAGAGTTAGTGGCTGAGCTTATTATTATGCTGGTTATGATGAAGGTTGGAAAATCTTTAGGAAAGAGAAGGTACAGGGTATGAAATTAGAGGTAAGGAATTTAAAGAAAACTTATGGTACAGTTCAGGCACTGAAGGGGATTAATTATACATTTACACCGGGAGTATATGGTATTCTTGGTGCTAATGGAGCCGGCAAGAGTACTATGATTAATCTTATCACAGATAATGTATCGAGAGATAAGATGAATGGTGGAAGTATTCTTTTTGGCGAGGACAGTGCAGAGGAAGATATATTAAAGCTTGGCAAACAGTTCAGGGGATTGGTTGGCTACATGCCGCAGCAGCAGGGATTTTATGAAGATTTCTCACCTAAAGCATTTCTTAAATATATGGCAGAGATTAAGGGAGTTAAGAAGATTAAGACGACTGATGAGAATGGCAATGAGGTTGTTAAGACTGTCAACCAGCAGATTGACGAGCTGCTTGAGGTAGTTAATCTTACGAAGGTTGCATATAAGAAGATTGGAGGATTTTCAGGAGGAATGAAGCAGAGAGTGCTGCTTGCGCAGGCACTTCTTGGTAATCCTAAGATTCTTATACTTGATGAGCCGACAGCAGGACTTGACCCTAAAGAGAGAATTTCAATCAGAAACTATATTGCAGAGTTGTCTAAGGACAAGATAATTCTTTTTGCAACTCATGTTGTAAGTGATATTGAATGTATTGCTGATAAAGTACTTCTTCTAAAGAGCGGAGAGATAATTGCTACAGGAACACCTGTTGAGCTTATTGAAAGCATGGCTGGAAAAGTCGGTGAGATAACATGCACGCTTGACGAGGTCGGAGAGCTGCAGAAGGAATACAAGATTGGCAATATCAGACAGAGAAAGAACGGTCTTGCGTTAAGAGTTGTAGGTGATGAGCTGCCAGAAGAAGCAGTAAAAGTTGGAGATAATATTGACCTTGAGGATGTATATCTGTATTATTTTGAGTAGATTATCAGATTATGAGTTAGTCGGAATAACGGAATATCAGATTGTCAGGGAGAAATATCATGGAACTTATTAAAGGAAGACCTGCCGATGAAACAGGAAGATTAGAAAAAGAAATCAGAGTATATGATTTGTTGGACAAGCTTGGAATGGAATATTACAGAACAGACCATGAGCCTGCTACAACAATGGAAGTGTGTAATGACATAGATAAGATTCTGGACACACTTATATGTAAGAATCTTTTCTTATGTAACAGACAGAAGACGAATTTTTATATGCTTATGATGCCGGGTGACAAGCCATTTAAGACAAAGGATCTGAGTAAGCAGATTAATTCAGCGAGACTTTCATTTGCAGATGAATCATATATGGAGGAATTCCTTGATATAACACCGGGTTCGGTATCCATAATGGGACTTATGAATGATACAGACAACCATGTGCAGTTACTGATGGATAAGGAAGTGCTTGAGGGTGAAACTCTTGGATGCCACCCTTGCATTAATACATCAAGTCTTAAATTAAAGACTAAGGAAGTGATGGAGAAATTCCTTCCAGCTGTTCATCACGAGGCGGTGATAGTTGAGCTGCCGAGGTATGAAGAACATAAAGATAACGAACAGGGATAATATGTAGAGATATGTTTTAGGCAGCTTCTGCAGGGATTGTGGAGGCTGTCTTTTTGGTGCGTGAGGTGTTGCTTATTTTGTGAGGGGTGTTGCTGGTGCAGCGTGTTGTAGTATGTTGCAGCGGGAAAGACCTACGCAAGCCGCATAATATGCAGAATGAGTGGGTCGAAATTATGAGAGAATGACGTGGAGGAGCGAGAAAAACCTACTAATCAAGTTAAAACAGTGGAGATAGTAGGTCTTTGGAGAGGTAAGAGTATCATTAAATAGAAGAAAGTTTGGAAAAAGACCTACGAAAAGGCAAGAATATAATGATTGAGTAGGTTAGCAAGAGGGGATGACAGTCTCACAGTGCTTGAAAAGACCTACGCAATAGCGAAGTTGATAGAGGATAGTAGGTTTTGGCAAGTTTCTGGTGATATTCGGGAGTGGTAAGAAGTTGGTTTTGCCGCCTGTTCTGACAAGGATTGCTAAAGCCAGTCCTTAGGAAATGATTCTTAGGGACTGGCTTATTTAGCTGTCTTATTTTGTCAACGCTTCACACCTTGACAACAAGCATATATAACAAGTATAATTGAAATACCGTGCAGCCGGGGTAGTAGCGGCACCTTGAACCTGCAATCCGCTATAGCAGGGGTGATGTTCGGCAGAGGGCTGATATTTATGGAGCAGCCCGGTGTAAGTGGTGTTGACATTTGGGTCTTTCACGACGGAAATCCACGAACCATGTCAGGTCAGGAATGAAGCAGCATTAAGTGGGACCTTCCGGGTGTTGAAAGGGTGCCTGGATCGAGCTAACTGCATCGGTAACGTCTGTGGATATCAGTTCGAAGCCGGACGCACGGCTTTTGTTATTAAAATGTTACTCGTCGCAGCTAATTTAGGAATGTCAGGCAGATTCGTCATGCTTGCATGTAAGAAACTGTATGATATTCCTAAATTATCCTGCGAAGCAGGAACTTAACCGACATAAGTAAAACATAAGCTGCGAAGCAGCGGCAGACGCCGGAGGCGGATGGTTTTACGCATGAGGTTAAGGGCTGCGAAAGTAAAGACAGCGCAGAGGGAGGTAACCATGTCATATCAGGCTTTATACAGAAAATGGCGTCCGGACAATTTTAATGATGTCAAAGGACAGGATACAATAGTAACAACTCTGCGAAATCAGATTAATGCAGACAGAATAGGCCATGCATATCTGTTCTGCGGAACAAGAGGAACTGGTAAGACATCAGTTGCCAAGATATTTGCGAAGGCAGTTAATTGTGAGCATCCGGTTGATGGCAACCCTTGTGGGGAGTGTCCGACATGCAAGGCGATTGCGGCTGGAACAAGCATGAATGTAATAGAGATAGATGCGGCATCTAACAATGGTGTCGATAATATAAGACAGATAAGAGAAGAAGTACAGTACTCACCGACAGAAGGAAGATTCAAAGTCTATATAATTGATGAGGTTCATATGCTTTCAATAGGAGCGTTCAATGCATTGTTAAAGACATTGGAAGAACCTCCTGCATATGTAATATTTATACTTGCTACTACAGAAGTGGCGAAGATTCCTATTACAATCCTTTCAAGATGTCAGAGATATGACTTCCACAGGATAACAATAGAGACAATTGCCGCAAGACTGTCAGAACTTATGAAGGCGGAGGGACTGAATGTAGAGGATAAGGCAATAAAATATGTTGCCAAAGCTGCAGATGGTTCTATGCGAGATGCGTTAAGTCTGTTAGACCAGTGTCTGGCATTCTATCTGGGAAAAGACCTTAAGTATGAAAATGTATTAGATGTACTTGGGGCAGTTGACACGGCGGTATTTAGTAAAATGCTTTCAACAATTCTGTCAGGAGATGTTGCCGTGTGCATGTCACTTATGGAAGATCTGATAATGCAGGGAAGAGACCTTTCACAGTTTGTTACAGATTTTATATGGTATCTTAGAAATCTGCTTCTTATTAAGACAACTAAAGATGCAGAAAGAATTGAAGATGTAATAGAAGTATCGGCAGATAATCTTGAAGACCTGAAGAAGGATGCACAGAATGTTGATATAGATACACTTATGTACTATATAAGAGTGTTGTCAGAATTATCAAATGACCTGAAGTTCTCTACACAGAAGAGAGTTAAGACAGAGATAACATTTATAAAGCTGATGCGTCCGGCAATGGATAACAGTCAGGATATCGGCGATGTTGTAAGCCGTGTGACAATGCTTGAAGGGCAGTTACAGAAAGTACTTGATGATATTAAAAGCGGCAGACTTGTAAATGCAGGTGCTGCGGGAGGCCAGGCAGCAGTACAGCAGCAGACTCCAAAGAAGCCTGTAGTTAAGCGTGTATATGACGCTGTTCCGGAAGATGTTAAGGCAATTGCGGCAGGCTGGAAGGATATCATTGCAACGATAGATGATCCGGTTAATCAGACATTTTTACAGGCTGCACATGTTACATTAGCAGAAGATGGAATTAGTCTTGAAATTATGGTAGAATCACTTAGTGCCTATAATTCACTCAGCAGACAGGAAGTTATGGAGAGCATAGAGAATGTAATTGAGGAGAGAACAGGAGTAAGGGTTTCAATTAAAGTGACTAAGCTTAACGATGATGAGGATTTCCACAGCAGATTCGTGGATCTTAAGGAACTCGTAGGCATAGATATAGAAGTAGATGATAAGGAGGAACTTATATAATGGCTAAAAGAGGTGGTTTTCCAGGAGGAATGCCTGGTAATATGAATAATCTGATGAAGCAGGCACAGAGAATGCAGCGTCAGATGGAGGAGCAGCAGGCAGAGCTTGAGAATAAGGAATTCAGTGCGACAGCAGGCGGCGGAGTAGTTGAGGTAACTGTTACAGGTAAGAGAGAAGTATCTAAGGTTAAGATTGACCCTGAAGCAGTTGATCCAGATGATGTAGAGATGCTTGAGGATTTAATCGTAGCAGCTACTAATGAAGCTTTAAGAAAATGCGAAGAAGAGTCACAGGCACAGATGGCTAAGATTACTGGAGGACTTGGAGGATTAGGCGGAGGCTTATTCTAATGGACATCTACAGTGGTCATATTAACAGATTAATTGAAGAATTGTCGAGATTACCAGGGGTTGGGGCGAAGAGCGCCCAGCGCCTGGCATTTCACATTATAAACATGCCTGAGTCTGAGGTTAAGAGCCTTGCAGACACAATGATTGATGCAAAGCAGCATATTCACTACTGTAAGGAGTGTTTTACACTTACAGATGAAGAACTGTGTCCGATATGCCGCGACCAGAAAAGAGACCATAAGACAATTATGGTAGTTGAACATACAAGAGATATGGCGGCATATGAAAAGACAGGAAAGTACGAGGGCGTATATCATGTTCTTCATGGAGCAATAAGCCCGATGCTTGGAATCGGACCGGCTGATATCAGGTTAAAGGAGCTTATGGTAAGGCTTCAGGGAGATGTTGACGAGGTTATTATCGCAACTAATTCCAATCTGGAGGGTGAGACAACAGCAATGTACATAAGCAAAATGATAAAGCCAACAGGAATTAAGGTGACAAGAATTGCAAGCGGAGTTCCTGTCGGCGGCGATCTTGAATATATCGATGAGGTTACACTTTTAAGAGCATTAGACGGAAGAACCGAGCTTTAAATTTGGTGAAGAACCAAGCTTTAAGCTTAATGCCCTGGCGCACCGGGCGTTAAGACAATATGTGTAAAATGCGTGCGCAGAAATGAAGAATACTATGGCAGAGAATATGACAGGTGATATCATATCGGATCACCGTGAACGAATGCTTAATCTGAAGAAATATTATCCTTTCTTCAGACTGATAGACACATCATTTTCTAATTTCAAGGATGGCAAATACGAAATCCTTGATATGGGCTATATAGTTATGGCGGTTCTCCGTTTCTTTATAGAGGAGAATAATTTTAAGGAAAAGGATGTTACATATCCCGAATATCTCGATTTCTTAAGGCTGATACTTAAGAGAGATTTCGGGCTTGATTTGAATGAACAGGACAGCAAGGAGATTGCTGATTATATATTTGACAAGATAAAGAATGATGGCAGGCCATTTGAATTCTCGTATTTTGATCCGGTGGACAGGAAAAAGAGAGTATCAAGAATGAAGATAATCGAGAGTTCTATAAGAGACAATACCGTGTGGTATTCGATAAGCCCTGATGCTATTGAATTCTATCTTGATACCAAGGAAATCAAGGACGAGAGCAGGATAAGCGTATCCCAGCTTCTTCTTGAAAAAATGATTAATTCACAGAACTTCCGTGGCGGAGTTGAAGTGGTTGAAAGAATTAACGAAGAGGTCAACCGTCTTAAGTTAAAGAAGAATGAAGTGCTGACAATTCTGTCGGGCGATGTATTTGCAGGAATAGAGGCTTATGAGGAATTCGTCAAGACAGGAATGAAATGGTTTGATGATGAAGAAAAGCTTTTTAAGAAGAACCGTGACCTTATTGCAAAATCAATTGAGAAGCTTAATGCATCGGGCAGCACAGGCGAAGGCTATTACAGGACGATGAACGAAATATACAGTCTTGAGACTCAGCTTAAGCAGGCAATGAACAGGCACAGCGAGCTGTTAAAGGATTGTACAGAAATGCAGAAGATGACCGATGACGCAGTAAGACGCGCCAAGCTTGGCAGATTAAGAAGCCATATGGATTTCACATCGGCACTTTCAGATATGATTAAGAGGGACAATGCAGATATATTAGTCACAATGTTAAGTCCGCTTCTAAAGCCGAACATAAGAAAGACATTTGACCTGATAAGCATTGATGATGCGCTTATGGTGAAGCCTCCAAGATATGAGGAGAAAGAGCTTATAAGCAACGAAAGACCGGAAGATATTGAATTCGCAGATGAGATTGAAGAAAAGAGAATTAAGGATAATTATGTATTCCTTATGAAAAATCTCATTGTGTGTTTGAAAAAATCGGACATTATAACACTCGGTCAGTTTGCAGATGCAATGAAGAGGGCGTATGGTGAGCAGATTCTAAGAAATGCAGATTTCTTCTCTTTCTTTGTTAATCTGTGCCAGAAGGATGAGTACCAGCTTGGCGGTGATGCGGGAGAAGATACATTTCTTGATGCATACTTAGGGGAAGGCTTTAAAGATACGGAAAGCTTTACATTTGCAATAAGAAAAGGGCTTGGCGGGCAGGTTATATTGTCGGATAACTGTATGATGGCAGATGTTGAATTGGTACGAAAGGAAGCACATGGAGAATAGAAATCTAGATAAGGCGCTGGACATAGTTTCCAAGCTTATCACAGGGGAAAATGTGTCTGAGAGGGGCGAGAATGCAGCTCTTTATCAGGAATACAATAATAATGCAGAAGTGTATGACATCGTTCATATGTCACTTAAGAAACTTAATCTTAACATATATGAATATAACAATGGTCTGTATGTGAGTGCAGGTGATAATAACAGGGTGTTTGGATATTCCAACGAGGAATTAAGAAATGTACTTGGGTTAAGAGTTAATAAAGAATTATATCTTGCGTATTTCATAATCTACAACATAATAACAGAGTTTTATTCAGATACAATGAGTTCAACTTATGCTGAGTTCATAAGACTTGAGGACATCATTAAAAATGTTGATAAGACAACAGGTGGTATTGTCGATAAGAGCACAGGGCTTGTGCTTGATGAGGTTGAGGAGAACAGCTTTAAGCAGATAGCACTTACATGGGACGAGCTTCCGGTGACAACAGTAGAGGATCAGACAGGAGCGAGAGCAGCAAGAAATTCAAAGTCGGGTATGGTAAAGCTTGTGCTTAATTTCTGCGTTGCGCAGGAACTTTTAGTTGAGAGTCAGGACAGATATTATCCGACAGACAGATTCAGAAGTCTTATAGAGAATTATTTTGATGATTACAGAGGACGATTTGCCGAACTTATGAATGGAGGACGCGATGCCACAGATTAACAGAATCAGAGTTAATAATGTTAAATATAATTTCGGTACACAGGTGTACGACGATTTCGTGATGCGCTTCAACTGCCAGAATACTATATATGACCTTGCCAATGGCGGTGGTAAGAGTCTGCTTATGCTGCTTCTTATGCAGAATATGCTTCCTAACTGCACACTTGATGACAAGCAGCCTATTGAGAAGCTTTTCAGACAGGGAAGCGGTAATACATGTATTCATTCTTTGGTTGAGTGGAAGTTAGATCCATGTTATCAGAAGGATGGTTTTAGGTTCATGACAACTGGTTTCTGTGCAAGAAAGGGAAGAGGCACAGACGATGAGAATCAGGATGGACAGGAACAGACAGCTGCACCGACAGCAAGTGTTGAATACTTTAATTACTGCATATTCTACAGGGAGTTTGGCGATAACGATATTAAGAATCTTCCACTTGTAAGTAATGGAGAGAGAATTACATATAACGGACTTAAGGCTTATCTTCGTGACCTTGAGAAGGGCGGGTACAAATATGTTGTTAAGATATTTGACAGAAAAGGTGATTACCAGAGCTTCATAAGCAACTACGGAATATATGAGAGTGCATGGGAAATTGTGCGTGGAATTAACAAGACAGAGGGACATGTAAGAACATATTTCGAGTCAAATTATAAGACAAGCCGTAAGGTTGTTGAGGATCTGCTTATAGAGGAGATTATCCAGAAATCCTTCAATAACAAGCTGTCAGTTGATAATGATGAGGGCATGATGGCTCAGACTCTTATGGATATTAAGGACAAGTTAGTGGAGCTTTCAAAGAAACACTCACAGCTTGGAGCATATGACAGCCAGATTGCAGCTATCGACAGTTTTAAAGAATATCTGTCGACATATGAAGCATTTTACAACAGAAAAGAAGAAATAGAGAAGCAGCTATATGACCTGCTTCTTGTTGCTATGCGGGAAAGTGATAAGAAGGATAAGGAACTTAAGAGTCAGGATGACCTTATCACTAAGATGTATGATGAGCTTGCACACGAGAAGGAAGCTATAGCAGTTGCAGAGGTTATGTCTGAAAAGAATTCGATGGCAGGAGTTGAGAGCCTTGTTAATGAGACAAGAAAGGCACTTGAACTCAAGAACGCTGCAATTGAAGAGGCAAGAGGAAAGCTTTCTTTGATGGAGTCTGCGGGTGATTATAAAGATTATGCAGAATACGAGAAGTCTTATAAAGGACTTCAGATTGCGATAGATAACAGATTAAGAGAAGATACGGATATAACAGCAGAGTTAAAGATACTTGCTGCAGGTTACAGAAAATTCTATGAGACAGAGACCAGAAGACTTAAGGAAAAGCTTGATATAGCAGCTAACCGTGTTAAGGCTCTGGAAGTCAGATTATCAGAGTCTAAGGATAACCTTAGAAATGCTGACAAAGAGGCGGCAGGTCTTGGCAGTCTTTCTGATAATCTTGAGAATGAGATACAGGAATTACAGGCACAGCTTGGAGCATCTTTATCAGAGGCAGGAACTGTCGTATGTGAAAATGCGTCTGAAGAATATGATAAGTCATTCAGGGATAAAGAACTGTTAAAGAATGAAGAGACAAGAATGTCCGAAAAATTCAATGATGTGCAGCAGCAGTTAATGTCACTTAATGAGACAATATCTGCCAATAAAGCACTTATTGATATATTCACAGAGCAGTCAGAAAAGCTTGAAAAGGCTGATGAGGCTGAAAATGCTGATAACGAGCGCATGGGCAAAATCCGTGAAATATACAGTGCAGATAATGACGAGGCAATGCTTTCGGTTATTCTTGAGACTTACCAGAAGATGCGCAGTGAATATACAGAAGAGTGTAAGGCAGCCCAGGAACTTGATAGCTTTATTGACAATGCAAGAAAGGGAACATATATCTGTAAGAGTCCTGAAAGAGACAGGCTTAAGGAATACCTTGAGAGCCAGTACGGTTCAGATGTTGTTGAGGGACATGAGTGGTTTGCAGCCCTGAATGCAGGACAGAAAAGAGATGTATTAAAGAGAACACCTTTCATTGAGTACGCATTTATAATAAAGAACGATTTCGAGAGAATCAAAGCAGATGAGATGCTTAAGGATTTTGGCAAGGGTGCGGCTGCTTATCCTGTTATAAGCGAGCAGGTGCTTATTGATACTAAGTTAGAGATTAACAAAGACCTGATTGTATTCGCATTAAAGGATATGTCGTTCCTGCGTGATGAGGCAAAGCTTGAGACACAGATTAAGCTTGCACAGGAGGAGCTTGAGTCGCATAAGGCGCAGGCAGGAAAGCTGGCCGACAGAATGGAGCTTGTGTGGAATGATTATACATTTGCACTTGTATATAATGCTGTGTCTGGAAAGGTGGATGTGTCCGAGGCAGAAGCAATCAGATTAAAGATTGCTGACAGCGAGGCTGCAATTATTGAGGCTGAGAAAAAGAGAAGTGTGTTAAATGAGGTTAAAGAGCAGCTTTCAAGGAACCTCGCACAGACAAGAGATGATATAGAAGAGAAGGAAACAGCATGCAGCCGGCTCTCGCGTATTATGGAGATGAATATTTCTATAGATAAAAAGTATGAGCGCTTAAAGGGACTGAAGGCTGATGTGGACAGTGCAAGAAACCGCATATATGAGTGCGAGGAGGCAGCAGCTTCTGCTAATTCTGAGTATGATACCGCGAGAGATTTCGAGGACAGTACAAGAAAGGCATATGATGAAATCATTAAGTCATGGGAGGAGCAGTACGCACCTTATTATGATGAAAATGTTTCAATAGAAATCGATGACGATACATACCGTCTTGATAAGGATGAAATAGAGAGCAGATTCACCGGATTAAAGACAGCACTTTCACAGAAGAACAGTGACTTTGCAGATAAGCAGGCGCTGATGAACCATCTGTCTGCATCTATGAACAAATGTCGTGATGCAATAGAGTACAGAGGTTATACATTTGACGATATTAAGGCAAAGTATGAAGCCGGTGAGATTATGGCAGCAGGTTCACAGCAGTTAAGGAATGCCAAGGATGCTCTTAATAATCTTGTGAAGAGCAGTGATTCTGTAAGGGAAGAGCTTGAGTCACAGGAAGCACTTCTTAACAGACTTGAGGGAAGTATCGCACATGGTATTAACCAGATTGAGAATAATTATGGAAGCTTTAATGAATTCCCATGCGATGACCCGGATGAATTCATTACACAGCACAAGGTACTTATTAAGAAGTTAGAGGATAACACCAAGGTTCAGGAAAAGACACGCAGACATATGTCTGATTCATTAAAAGATATTCTTGTATGCAGAAAAGACCTTGAAAGAATCGTGTCTGATGCGGGCATGCATGTTCCAGAAGAATTCCGTCCTGAGGATGCACAAGGAATTACAGCTAATCTTACAGAATATGAGGCTGTTCATAAAGAATATGCTTCAATTACCAGATTAGAGTATAAGAAGGTTGATGAATTTAATAAGAATAAATCTAAGCTTATTGACCTGCTTAACGGATTTAATGCAGTCGAGCTTGCTGATGAAGTAAGGATATCACTTAATGTTCCTGAAAATGTGGCTAAGACCAGAAGTATGATTGAATCGTTAAATGAGACGAACACATTTATACAGTTAGAAAAAGACCGCATTGCCAAGGGTATAGAGGATATGCAGATGATTAAGGATAACTTTGAAAATCGTTGTATCCAGACATGCAGTAATATTAAGACTGAGCTTGACCGTCTGCCACAGTTGTCTAATATCAATCTTGACGGAGAACAGATTGCAATAATCAGTTTGCAGATTCCTTATATAAAGGAAGAATTATATAAGGAAAAGATGTCTGAATATATTGATGAAACTGTTTTTATGGCGGAAAGTTTTAAAGAGCCTGCGGAAAGACTCAAGTATATAAGAAACAGACTGTCATGGAAGAGACTTTTCTCAGTTATTGTCACAGATATGAATTCAATCAGAATTAATCTGTATAAGAGAGAGAGGATCAAGGACCAGAGCCGTTATTTAAGATATGAGGAAGCGGTTGGCTCAACAGGACAGTCACAGGGTATATATATCCAGTTCCTTATTGCGATTATCAACTACATATCTAATATGAATTCTTCAGGTAATGAAGGTGTTGAGGGTAAGACAATATTCATAGATAACCCATTCGGTGCGGCAAAGGATATATACATATGGGAGCCAATATTCAAGCTGCTTGCAACTAATCATGTCCAGCTTATTGTTCCGGCAAGAGGTGCAACTCCTGCTATTACAGGAAGATTCGATGTTAATTACATACTAGGTCAGAAGCTGGTAGATTCAAGGCAGCAGACTGTGGTTGTTGATTATTACAGCAGCACGAAGGAATCAGAATTGGAATACACGAGAATGGATTACGAACAGGCTACATTTGATTTTTTGTAACATATTTGTAACAATTCTGTGAACTTGGTTTACAATGAACTTAGGCTGTGCTAAACTTTAATGAGTTGTAAAATGCGATAAATAAATTATTCACAACATTCATCAAGTAAGCATTGGAATGAGGAATATATAATCATGAATAAATACGAATTAGGAATTAAGATAGACCAGATTAAGAAGCTGGCAGCGAAAAAGGAATACACAGAAGCGGCAGCCATAGCTAAGGATATTAACTGGACTAAGATTAAAGACTGGCAGGCACTTGCCACAGCCATTAATGTACAGGAAGCAGTCGGGGACTATGAAGAAGCAAGAGACATGGCAATTCTTGCTTATAACAGAAACCTTGGCGGAAGAAAGCTGGTTTATAAGCTTACTGAATTCTTTATTAAAGTTGGAGATTTTGATAATGCTAACGAGCTTTATGAAGAATACAGCAAATCTTCACAGCATGATGTGAGCAGATTCATCCTGTATTATGACCTTAGAAAGGCACAGAATGCATCAGATAATGAACTTGTAGGAATCTTAGAGGATTACAGGGAGCATGAGATTGATGAGAAGTATATGTATGAGCTTGCAAAGCTGTATTATAAGACTGGAAGAAAAGAAGAATGTATTAAGACATGTGATAATATCGTTCTGTGGTTTCAGGATGGTATATACGTTGAGAAAGCAGTACAGTTAAAGGAAAAGCTTGGTGTTGTTCTTACTAAGACACAGAAAGGTATCTTAGAAGATGTAAGAAAAAGAAAGGAAGATATAGAGGCAACTAAGGAAGAGCTTTTTGCAAAGCAGAAGGAACTTGCTAATCTTAAGAGAGATGAAGTTGAAGATGTTTTCCGTGAAGAAGATGAGAAAGAACAGAAATCAACTGGTAAACAGCCAGTGCCAGAGGTAAGTCTGAATGTTCCTGAGTTTGCTAAGGAACAGGAGGAAGGACCTCTTTCAATAGACCTTGTACAGAACGACCAGAATGATGATATCAAAGCATTTTTAATGAAAGCTCTGAATAAGGATGAAGATGCAGATAATACTAAGGACAGCTCTGTTGTTATGTCTAAGATAGAGACTCCTCAGGTGGAGAAGCCAGAGGTTTCTGAGACACTTAGCAAAGATGGAGAGAAGAATTTCTCAAGCGAGATTAATAAGGCAAATGTCTCACTTAAGGAGCTTATTGAGAATGCAAAGCAGAAGTTAGCTGATAACTATGAGCAGATCAATAAAGAAGACGAAGCTGAACAGAGAAAAGAAGCTGAGGAAAGAATCAATAAGGAAGCAGAGAATATAGATATTAATGTTCCTGTACCTGAATATAACAATTTATATGATACAAGAAATCTTCAGGAAGAGCTTGCTGCCAAGATGAGTGACTTGTTCGGTGATGAGCAAGAAGATGCTGATGTTAAGACATTTGTACCAGCTTCTAAGAATAAGGAGGAACAGCCTGCAGAGAAGATTAATAACCCAGCTCCTGTAGTTGAACAGGTTGTTAATGATGATACAGAAGCTCAGGAAGATGATGACCAGATTGAAGGCCAGATGGATATAACAGAGTGGATGCAGTCTGTAAGAGAAGAAAAGTATGGCAAGCAGGACACTAAGGAATTCTCCAAGTCAGAGCTTGAGCGTTATCTTGATGAGAAAGACGAGAAAAGTGCAGCTTATGAAAAGCTTGTAGAGCAGAAGAAAGCAGAAGCACTGGCTGATGGTAAGGAGATTGATAAGGAGGAAGCAAAGAGAGCAGCTCTTGCACAGATGGCAGTTGATTCAGCGAGAATGGATCTTGCAATAAGAACAGGTAAGGCTGCAGCGAGACTAGAGCAGGCAGCAACTGCTATAGAGAATGAAGATATTCCTTTAGTTACAGCACAGATACCAACTGTGTCAGAATCAATGATTTCAGATATCAATTCAATTATGAATGAAGATATTGATAATAAAGACAATAAAGAAGAAGGTGAGGAGGCTGTTGTACTAGATGAGGTAGCTGCAGGTGTTGAGCCGGAAGAAACAGTAATTCCATTCACCAGACAGGAAGAAGAACAGCCATTGACTATGGAAGAAGAGATTGAAGAAACTGAGCAGATAGAGAAGAAGCTTACAGGGGAGCTGGCAAAGATATTCAGAAAGTACAGAGATATGCCAGGACTTGAGGAACAGTTAGCTGATCTTTTCGATACAATTGACGATGAAATGCAGATGAATTCATCAGCATCAGGAAATATTCTTATTTCTGGTAATTCAAGTTCTGATAAGACAGACCTTGCAAGAACTATAATAAGAGCTATTAATACTTTATATCCAGACCAGCCAAAGAAGATTGCTAAGACATCAGGAGAGAGTATTAACCAGAGAGGTATTGCCAAGGCAATGGGAAGACTTAAGGGAACAGCTCTTATCGTTGAAGGCGCAGGAACAATCCAGCCTAAGAGAATTAATGAACTGCTTAACTGTCTTGAACAGGATACAGGAAGAATGATTGTCATATTTGAAGATTCAGATACAGACATGAATGTTCTTATCAACTTTAATCCTGAGCTTACCAAGACATTCAATCACAGAATTGTTCTTAAGCAGTACACAGTTAATGAGCTTGTTGAGATGGCGAAGAGATTCGCAAGAAAGAGACAGTATGAGGTTGATGATGATGCATTACTGGAACTGTATCTTAAGATTGACAAACTTCATAATGTGAATGATAATATTAAACTTGATGATATCAAGGAAATAATCAATCAGGCAATTGTCAACTCTGAAAGAAGAGCATCAAGAAGATTCTTTGGCGGACTTAAGAAGAAGAGAAGCGAGAATGGTGATGTTATATTCTTGACAGAGGCAGATTTTAAAGACAGATAACTTATAATATTATGCACAGATGTGCTTACACAGGGAGGAAACTATGACTAACATCGATGAAATGTCAATTAATGCAATCAGGGTATTGTCAGCAGATGCAATCCAGAAGGCTAATTCAGGACATCCTGGACTTCCACTTGGAACTGCACCAACAGCTTATGAATTATGGACTAACCATATGAATTACAACCCGGCTGATCCAGAATGGGAGAACAGAGACAGATTCGTTCTTTCTGGCGGACATGGTTCAATGCTTCTTTACTCATTGTTCCATTTACTTGGAATTGGCAATCTTTCTTTAGATGATGTGAAGAATTTCAGACAGATGGGTTCTAAGACACCAGGTCATCCAGAATACGGTCACACAGTTGGTGTTGAAGCTACAACAGGACCTCTTGGACAGGGTATGGCTATGGCAGTTGGTATGGCTATGGCAGAAGCACATCTTGCATCAGTATTCAATAAAGACGGATACAATGTAGTTGACCATTACACATATGTACTTGGTGGAGACGGCTGTATGATGGAAGGTATTTCATCAGAGTGTTTCTCACTTGCAGGAACATTAGGTCTTTCAAAACTTATTGTATTCTATGATTCTAACAATATATCAATTGAAGGAAGCACAGATATTGCATTTACAGAAAATGTAATGAAGAGATTTGAAGCATTTGGATTCCAGACAATTGAAGTTGCTGATGGCAATGATATTGAAGCTATCGGTAAGGCTATTGAAGAAGCTAAGGCAGATAAAGAAAGACCATCACTTATCAAGGTTAACACAATGATAGGCTATGGCTGTCCTGCAAAGCAGGGTAAGGCAAGCGCACACGGCGAGCCTCTTGGTATTGATAATGTTGCAGCACTTAAGGAAAACCTTAACTGGCCATGCAAGGGTGATTTCGAAGTACCACAGGAAGTATATGACCATTATAAAGAGATAGCTGCAAGAATGGCTAAGCCAGAAGAAGAATGGAATAAGCTTTTTGCAGAGTATTGTGAGAAGTTCCCTGAGATGAAAGAACTCTGGGATAAGTACTACAATGGATGTGATATGTCCGATTTGTTCAATTCTGAGGAATACCTTGCAAAGCCAGAGAAGGCAGAAGCAACAAGAAGTTCAAGTGGAACAATTCTTAATATGATTAAGAATGTAATGCCTAACCTTATCGGTGGTTCAGCAGATTTAGCACCATCTAATAAGACTAATATGAAGGATGCAGGTGATTTCTCTAAAGAGAATTATGCAGGAACTAACCTTCATTTTGGTGTAAGAGAGCAGGCTATGGCAGCAATTGGTAATGGACTTGCACTTCACGGTGGATTAAGACCATTCGTTGCAACATTCTTCGTATTCAGTGATTATACAAAGCCAATGGCAAGACTTACATCACTTATGAAACTGCCACTTATATATGTATTTACACATGACAGTATCGGAGTTGGTGAGGACGGACCTACACATGAGCCAATTGAGCAGCTTGCAGCATTCCGTTCAATGCCTGACTTCACAGTATTCAGACCATGTGACAGAACAGAGACAGCACTTGCATGGGAATATGCTATTGAATCTAAGGATGAGCCAACAGCATTAGTTCTTACAAGACAGAATCTTCCACAGATGGCAGGTTCATCTAAGGAAGCACTCAAGGGTGCATATATTCTTGAGGATTCTGATAAAGAGACTCCAGATGGAATTATTATTGCAAGTGGTTCTGAAGTTAACCTGGCTGTAGCTGCAAAGGCAGAGCTTAAGAATGCAGGAATTGATGTAAGAGTAGTAAGTATGCCATCTATGGATGTATTCGAGAAGCAGTCAGATGAATACAAGGAATCAGTACTTCCTAAGAGTGTAAGAAAGAGAGTTGCAGTTGAAGCACTTTCAGACTTTGGCTGGTACAGATATGTAGGACTTGACGGAAAGGTAATCTGCATGAAGACTTTCGGAGCTTCAGGTCCGGCTAACCAGTTATTCGAGCATTTCGGATTCACTGTAGAGAATGTAGTTAACACTGTTAAGAGCCTTTTCTAAGATGATAGAATAATAAAGAATATTAATATAAAAAATCAGGGATTTCGGTTATTAAATATAACTGGAATCCCTGATTTCTTTATATTATAAAGAGTTGTTAATAAAATAATTTGACATATGTATACAATAGGTATAAAATCAATATGACTTTTTACAATTTAAAGGAGGGGAATTTTGTGAAAGCAATAAAAAGAATTTCAGTGCTTGTGTTGGCACTGGTGATGGTGTTTACATTGTGTATGTCATCACAGACTGCGTATGCAGCCAACAAAGTAACAATAACATTTAAGGACTCAATAGTGTATGAACAGGTGGTAAGTAATTTAAGTAATATGGATATTACTACCGATGATGACAAGATGCAGATTACTATGAATGAAGAAGATATTAAGTCTGTAAAGTCACTTAGAATAAAGGCACCATATGGTAAGTATGAGTTCATAAAAGACATATCAGGGCTTGAGAACTTTACAGGTCTTACAGAGCTGATTATCTGGGATTCATATTACAATGATGGACAAGTACCAGAAGGTACTTTTTCTGATCTGTCACCATTAAAAGGACTTACAGGACTTACAAAACTTGAAATATGTGGAACACATGCTTCAAGTGTAGATGATATTGCCGGACTCACTAATCTGACATCATTAAAAATAGAAAGTCCAAAGCATCTTGATTTATCAGCAATTGGTAATCTGACTAACCTGAAAACATTAAGTCTTGAAGCATGTGGTATAGACAATGAAGGATTTAACTACATAACTGATAAGCTTACAGGGTTGACATCATTAGAACTTGGTTATCTCAATTATGAGGGAAATGATATATCGGATATATCTTCAATTACTAAACTTACAAAGCTTCAGACATTATATTTAGATAATAATAATATTGCAGATATTACACCACTTTCAGAGTTGACAGATTTAGAATTTTTATCTATTCGTTGTAATCTGGTAACAGATATCTCTGCACTTGGAAATCTTACTAATCTTGAAACTTTATATCTTGGAAGAGATACTCTAGGGGGAGTTCCAATTAACGGAAATATCTCTGCACTTGGAAATCTTACCAAGCTTAGGAACTTATATGCAGCAGGTTGTGGCATAACAGACATAAAAGCATTAGAACCAATAGTTTCTAATCTTCAGGCACTTGATTTAACAGAAAACAGTATTACAGATTTTTCGTTACTTCAGGAAAAATATACTAATAACCAGACGTGGTTAAAAATTAATAATCAGGTATATAATCTTAAAGCCAATTCAGAGGATACAGTTGAGCTGCCTCAGATTGTATTAGATGCAATATATGATAATACATCATTTGTATATACAGAACAGCTTGAAAAGAATTTGAATTTCTCAACTGTAGTGAGATTAGATGGTTGTAAATTTTCAGAAGATGGTAAAAGTGTTATTATTGATAAGAATGTAGCAACAGCTAAAGCAGATATAGGATATCATTGTCATGGTTACAAATATTCGGCAAAAATTGTATATGATGTAACAGATGTTAGTGCGCCTGAAGTGGAAATATACTATTCTACAAAAAAATTAACAAATAAAGATGTTACGGTTACACTTGTTGCTGATGAAGATATTCAGGCTGTTGCTGGATATGATAAAGTAACTGACAGGGAATATCGTAAGGTATATACAGCCAATGCTAATGAAAGCGTAGATGTCTATGATATAGCAGGAAACAAGACAGTAGTAACAGTAGATATTTCTAATATTGACAGGACAGCACCAGAGGTTACAGCTATATACAGTACTAAAGAGCTGACTAATGGAAATGTAGAGGTAACACTTACAACCGATGAAGATGTACGGTCAATAGAAGGCTTCACAAAGGTAGATGACAGAACTTATAAGAAGACATATACATCAAATGCAAAAGAAGATGTAACAGTCTATGATATGGCAGGAAATAAGACAGTAGTAACAGTAGAGGTTACTAATATCGATAAGATTGCACCAGAAGTTACAGTTGCATACAGCACGAAAGGGCTGACTAATGGAAATGTAGAGGTAACACTCACAGCCGATGAAAATGTACAGTCAGTAGAAGGCTTCACAAAGGTAGATGACAGAACTTATAAGAAGACATATACATCAAATGCAAAAGAAGATGTAACAGTCTATGATATGGCAGGAAATAAGACGGTAGTAACAGTAGAAGTAACTAATATTGATAAGACAGCACCAGAGGTTGAAGCTACATACAGCACAAAAGAGCTGACAAATGGAAGTGTAGAGGTAACACTCACAGCTAACGAAGATGTTCGGTCAGTATCAGGCTTCACAAAGGTAGACAACAGAACTTATAAGAAGACATATACATCAAATGCAAAAGAAGATGTAACAGTCTATGATATAGCAGGAAATAAGACAGTAGTAACAGTAGAAGTAACTAATATTGATAAGACAGCACCGGAGGTTAAAGCTACATACAGCACAAAAGAGCTGACAAATAGAAATGTAGAAGTAACACTCACAGCTAACGAAGATGTACAGTCAGTAGAAGGCTTCACAAAGGTAGACAACAGAACTTATAAGAAGACATATACATCAAATGCAAAAGAAGATGTAACAGTCTATGATATAGCAGGAAATAAGACAGTAGTAACAGTAGAAGTAACTAATATTGATAAGACAGCACCGGAGGTTAAAGTTACATACAGCACAAAAGAAATAACATATGATGCCGTAGAAGTAACACTTACAGCCAATGAAAATGTACAGGCAATAGAAGGCTTCACAAAGGTAGATGACAGAACATACAAGAAAACATTTGCAAAGAATACAGACATTAATGTTGATGTATTCGATATAGCTGGCAATAAGACAGTAGTTAATATCTCTATAACAAATATTACTGAAAAACCAACAGTACCAGAAGAACCAGAAACTCCTGTAACACCACCAACAGAACCGGTAACACCAGAGAGTCCTTCAGCAGTAGAAGAACCAGCAGTTGCTCCTAAGACTGGTGACAACAGCATGGCAGCAATGTATGCAATAATCGCAGGAATCAGTGGCGCAGTTGTTTTACTTTCTGCAAAAAAGAAGAAGTATAACAGATAATATGAACCAATAATTATAATAGCTTGGATATGAAACCAAAAAGTTGATTATCCAAGCTATTTTTTTATATTGTCAAGTGCAGAATATGCCATATATTACCGAATGCGCCAAAAGTGAAAGTCAAGTGCAGAATATGCCATATATTACCGAATGTGCCAAAAATAAAAGTCAAGTGCAGAATGCGCCAAAAGGTGAATTGATATTGTTGGGGAAAACGATTATAATTATATATAATAATTGTGAAATTGTGGAGTACAGTTACAAAAGGGGGATTTTATGAGAAAGATTACAGCAGGGTTAATTGTTGTAATGTCAGTTTTGCTTGTGTCGTGTAAGGGGAAACCAGGTAATACGATAACCGTAGGAAGCGACAAGCTTGATAATACGCAGTCATACTTTTCTGAAAGCATGCATACGGTGGCAAGATGTGATACAGGATATTATTATCTTGATAAATGTAGCGCATCAGATGATAATCTTATGTTTTATGATGATAAGTCGGAAGAAAGTATTGTGTTATGTAATAAACCACAATGTGGGCATGATGGAGAAGAGTGCATGGCATATATTTCAGGAAGCGAGTTTAAAAGTGAGTTGTATTACTATAATTCGTACATATATATGATAAGTTCCAAGGGAAATCTTGTACAGATAAGTGCTGATGGAACACAGAGAACAGACCTTGGAAGCATATGCGTCCTGAGTGGACAGGATAGTGTGTCAATGTGCTTCAATGATGGATATGCATATGTATCTCAAGAGATAACGGGAGATATAGAAGGTAATGTAACAGTAAGGCTGTACAGATTTAATCTTGATACGGGTTCGAGCGATAAAATATATGAAGAAACGGGATATGGTATAGGAATTAATTCACTTAAAACATATGGCAGTGACACATTTTTTTTAAAGACATCTGTTTCAAAAGATGATAAGGGATTATATTCGTTGGAAGGAAAAGGAATATTCAGAATTGCAGGGGAAGATATTGAATGTCTGCTTGACAAGAATGTGTATAGTTACTGTATAGATGCAGACAATAACAAGCTATATTACAGCGGTCTTGGAGATGGAACGATATATGAATATGATCTTGGCAGCGGCAAGTCAGAAAGCATATATAAAAGTGATAATGATACAGGATATTTTTATATAACATTTGACGGAAATTATATCTGGATGGATGATGAAGGATATAAGAATATGGCAATGTATTTTAACAAACAGAGCAGTTCACTTGATTATACATTATATCAGTTAGACAGAGATGGAAAGCTTGCAGCAAAGAGGATAATTCCAGACGAGGAAAAGATATTTTCAATTATGCATGGGGATAGCAGAAGAATGTTTATGTTTTCATTTGTGAACAACAAAATTGTATATATTGATAAGAGCAACATTGAAAAAGGGGATATTAAGGAGCTTAGGTAGATGAAGGAACTGGGGAGACTGCTTAATAGAAAAACAATATTGCTAATTCTGGCTGCGGCATGTATATGTGTCGTGGCTGTTTTTGCAGGGGACTTTTCAGACTGTGGAATAGATAATTATAAGATTAAAGTAAGAGAGTACAACTGGCTGATTAATGGGCATACAGATGAACAGATACAGCAGCATGCTGACGAACTGGCACAGGATGATAGAAGAATATTTAAGAGACTTGCAAAGGAATACAAGGAAAAGTCTGATTATATTGATGGATATACAGAAAGTGTTAAAGCAGTTATTACAAATGCCTCGAATATGAAAAAATTCAGTGTGTTCGGTACATCAGAATCAATAGCCAATATCAATAAAACGGAAAATGATTATAAAAGGATTGAAAATGTACAGGTTAGGGAATTAAACAGCAGGGCAGTTGAGCAGTTTCTGAAGAATGATATTTCTATCTATATCGTTCTTGCGTTGATGATATATATTATTTATAACATTTACGAATACAGGGATAATGGAATGTGGCAGATTATCTATACTGCTGTCAATGGAAGAATGAGAATAGCAGTTAAGGACACTGCTGCAGTCGGATTGGGTGCTTTATTTGTATCACTGATTATGCAGTTATGCGGTCTTGTCTCTATGCTTGTGGTGTATGGTGGCTGGTGTTCTCTTACAGCACCTGTACAGTGTCTGACAGGGTATAATAATTTCACTTATCCGATAAGCGTAATGACATATCTTTTTATAAGATATATGATTATATCTTTGATAGTTATTGCAATAGTGCTTGTTATATCACTCGTATTTGCGTTATGCAGGAAAAGAATCAGTTCGATTGTGATGGTGGGTATAATTGCAGGGGCGGAAGCATTTGCATACCAGAATATATCAATGCAGGGCAGATTAAGAATTTTCAAGAAGATTAATATAATAAATGTGATGAATGTAAGCAGCATACTTAGGAAGTATGATAATATCATGATAGCAGGTGTTCCTGTGCGTATGATAAATGTGCTGTGCATGGTGTGTATTAGTATAGCTGTAATATCAGCAATATTTCTTGCGCTACTTGGAAAGGTTATCCGTCCGGGAAGAACCGCCGGCTTTATAGGAAAAATGATTGAAAAAATCGGACATGGAGTTCAAAGGGTTTTGGACAGACTTCCGCATTTCTGGAAAGAAATGTACAAATTTTTAATAACAGCAAGAGGCTGGATTGTAATATGTGTTGTTGTGTTTATAACAATATTTATATGTAATAACCAGAAAATAGCATATTCTGAAGATGAAAAAAAGCGTGATGAATATTATCAGCAGTATGGTGGCAGGGATTACAGTGGATTTACCAGTCTTATAGAGCAGAGACAAAATGATGTTTATGAGGCACAGGCAAAGCTGGATACTGCGAGAGAACAGTATGAGCGGGGAGAACTTAGTGAGGATGATGTAAGCAGATATGTGTACAACCTCATGGATGCTGAGAGACTGCTTGATAACATGAGCGAATATATGCAGCAGATTGAATATGTTTCACAGATAAAAGGGCAGTACGGAATAGATGCGTATGTTATGTCACAACGGGGATACGACCAGATATTTGGCAGTAAAGGAGCAACGAGAAAACTGTTTATATATATTATACTCGGATTTGGAGTTGTTCTTATTGCAGAGACTGAAAACTCAGTGGAATATAAGAACGGAATGAATATGCTTATTGGCTCGTCTAAGAAAGGGAGAAGATGGGAACATACAGTTAAGGCTGCTGCTGTCTGCATATTGGTGGGGGTAAGTGCATTTTTACTGTATATAATCGAAATGATAATAATGTATAAGGCTTATGGTATGCCATATATTAATGCACCGCTTATAAGCCTTACTTATATGAATACAGCAAAGGTATTCAGGAATATAACGATAAGCCAGTATATGCTTATTCTCATGGTAGAGGAGATACTATTCGCAGTAGCGGTTGGACTTGAAACAGTATTCGCTTCAAGGCACATTTTTAAAAAGAATTCGGGGAAAGGAATACCTCTGATTATAGTTATTAATACTGCTATATTATGTATTATTATGTGAGGGGGATGTATGAGAATCAAACAGTTTGTGATAATGATGATGATTATATGTGGCTGTGTATCAGTTGGATGTAAGAATAAAGAAGTACAGGAGAGTGACAAGACAGCAAGTGAAAGCAGCCGTTTAGCCAGACAGGAGGTGGAGTATCCCGAAAAAGAAGATACATATGGAGACTGGGCACAAGTGGGTGAATTCAAAATAAACAGCAGGTCTGTAGAACAGGATGTACATGACACAGATACATCATATCTTTATATAATGGGATTTTCGTGGCCAGTGCTGTATGATAAAGAGTCTGTAAAGTTTATAGAATACACTGCGTATAATGCACGTGTGCAGTTTGAAAAGAGAGAGGTGCAGCTTAAGGAATTCCTTGATAAAAAGGTTATTAAGACGCAAAGTAAAAAGATATCGGGAGCAGAGCAGGAAGAACTGGATTTAATATTGTATATGGAATTTCCAACAAGTACATACTCATGGTATATGAATAAACAATCACCAGATACGGTACGCAAGGAAAGAAATGACATGCTTAACGCCATACTTATAGAGGCAGAAGTTATATATGATGATGGAACAGAGGAGACTTGTTATTATAAGATTCAGACTGGAACAGCAGACAATTATGTGTTGTTTGAGAGAAACTTGTAGTTGAAAATAAAACTTTTTTGAAATGCTTTTCGCATTCTGGCAGTGTCAAATAGCATATGAAACCAGTGCATAAGTTGGTAAAAAGCCTACTAATGCTGCTAAATGAGATGAAATAGTAGGTCTTTTGAGAAGAAATTTTGATGGGAATTAAGGTGGCTAAAGAAAATTGCCTACTAAAGTTGTGATTTATGCGAGAATAGTAGCTTCCTGTATAATTCAAAGTGTAAAGAGTAAATGATTTTACAAAAAT
>OBWL01000879.1_pt1 | contig 24476 bp, 12 predicted proteins | sample 1538061 | NCBI WGS metagenome assembly OBWL01 (sample SAMEA2580085, study PRJEB22360) | human gut metagenome | biome: human gut; feature: human-associated habitat; material: faeces | place: Denmark | collected 2008/2010
GGCATTGGGGGGGGGGGGGGAGCCAGTCGACGTGCCCGCCGGTCGCGTACGAAATGACGCCGGAAATGGAGGTCGGCACGATCGCCAGCGTGGACGTGGCGGCCGCGTTGCGTTGCGACAGGCCGAGCCAGACGAGCGCGGGCACGATCACCGTGCCGCCGCCGATGCCGAACGTGCCCGACAGCACGCCCACCAGCATGCCGACCACAATCAGCACGATGATGCTGCGCGCCGACCCATCAAGCGCCGTCTCCCCCGCTCGCGATTCCATCTTTTGCGATTCCGTTCGTACGGCATCCGCCCGATCCGCAGTTTCCCCTTCATCACACATGGCAGCTCCTTCCACGTCTTCCGCGCCCGATACTACCCACCTGCCGCGCGCAGTAATCAGCCGATTCCATAATTTTGCGATTTCGCCGCCGCAGCGCCCGGTTCACGCGCTTTCTCGCTTATAGATGGCGGATTCGCGGGATCGACGGATGGTATCTCGCTTATAGATGGCGGCCCCTTGCGGAAACAAGACATCTAGGGGGTATGCATGCTACCCCCTAACGACCTATTGCCCAAACCGACCCGCCACCTATAAGCGAGATACCACCGGACACCCGGCCGAATCCGCCATCTATAAGCCAGATACCCAGCCAAAACCACGACCGCACGCCTACACCGGCACACCCGCGCGCCTACACCCACGCAAGACCCATTGCACACACCCCCGTACGCACACGACCGCGCGCGGACCGGCAAAATCGCAAGTCATGAGCGAAAAGGGGCATCAAAAGCGTCCGAAACAGGCCGAATCACACCCCCATCCGCTCACAGACAAGCAAAACCAGCCCAACTCACAAGTCGTGAGCAAAAGGGGAGGCCACCCAACATCAAAACAGCCCGAAACATCCAGAATCGTACCCCCATCCGCTCACAACCGCGCCAAAACCGTCAAAACCGCAAGTCATGAGCAAAAGGGGCATCAAAAGCGTCCGAAACAGGCCGAATAATACCCCCATCCGCTCACAACCCATGCTTCAGCACGATTCAGGCCATATGCGCACCGCAACAACACCCCTGCGCAACATCAGACATGCACACGCACGCAAACACAAGTACACACACTGAAACGCAACACGTACCACAAGCACACAAACACCACGCACCACATACCGAGCACGACCAGACGCACACCCCCGCACACCGGAGAAGCGATGTCACCGGCCTGCGGCGGCGCTAGGCTAGACACTACCCCCGAACACCAGACGAATGGCGCGCGCCGGCCCCGGCGCACAACCCGTGCCGCACAATCCAGGAGCGTCGCCATAGCCGCGCGAGCCCCACAAAAGCGCAGCCAGCCACAAACACGAGCAGTCCGATCACCGCAGCCGCCACGGCTGTCATTTCGCCCGGCTCGTCGTATTGCGTCTTGTCTGGCACTTTGGGGTTCGGAATCCGGTGCCCTCGCACGAGCAGCCTGTGTGAGTTGACACCGTACGGCGTGCACGTGATCAGCGTCGCGTAATCGGCCCCGGACTCAATATTCAGTTTGCTGATTTCGCTCGGCAGCACCACTGAGATCTGGTCCACTTTGTACGTGTACGTTTGGTCGAGCACGTGGAATGCGAACGTGTCGCCTTTTTTCAGTTCGTCGAGGCCGGTGAGCAGTCGCGCGGATGGCAGTCCGGTGTGTCCGGAGACCACCGCATGCGTGGTCGCTCCGCCTACTGGCAGCGAGGTTCCGGCCAGATGCCCGGCGGCTATCTGCAGTACGCCGTCGCTGGTGCCGTGGTATACGGGCAGTTTCACTTTGATGCGCGGTATGGTCACGTACCCCATGATGCCGGTGCCGGTCACGTCGAGCGTTTCATCATATTCGCGCTTCTGTGCGTCGGTCATGTGCCACCGGTCGCCGTTCGCGGCGAGCCGTTCGTTGTATTCGTGCGCCGCTTTCAGCATGGCTTTGCGTTCGGCGCCGGACATGTCTTTGGTTTGTTCCACGTAGCCTGCTACGGCGTATGACTGGTGCATGCGGTTCCACCAGTCGCTGAATGTCGGATACGCGATGAGGCCCAGCGCGCCGATCATGGCGATTGCGGAAATGGCAATCATCACATTGAGCAGCGCATTCGATTTCTTATGCTTGGCAGCCGGTTTAACCTGCGCACCCGGTTTAACCTGCGCATCCAATTCGACTTGCGCAGCTGGCTTGGCGTCCGATTCATCCGTCACGTTATTTATGCTACGCCCGCTTCCGCAAAGCCGTCTTGGCAACGATCAGCAGCACCAAACCAGCGCCCAAGATGGCCACGGCAATCCAAGCGGCCTGCTGCACGTCGGCGCCGGTGTGCGGCTGGTCCGGCGTGGTGGGTGGCGTGTGCGTGTTGGTGATTTCAGTGGAGTCGCCTTCCACATCGGAGATGGTGGTGTAGCCGTCGGGCACCGCCGCTTCGACCACGGTCCATTCGTGGTCCGCGTCGAGATCCGTCCACGAATGCGTCCACTTGTTGGACTCGTTCAGCTTCACGTTTTCCACGGGCTCGCCGTCGCGCAGGAGTTTCACGGTGATGGATTCGGGGCGCTTGCCGTCGGAATTGTTCCGGTCATTCCAGATTTTGCGCACGGTGCGTTCCACGGTTTTCGGCGGTTGCGCCACACATTCGGTTTTCGGTTCGATACTCAGCACACGCGACCCGCCGGAGACGCCGTCTTCGGGCACTGCGACGAGCATGCTGCCGGAAGAGCACGTCCATGTCTGGTTCTTTCCGACAGCGTTGGCGACCTTCACGTCAACACTGTCGGACACGGCCAAGTACAGGCCGTCGGACAGTCCGGTGAAGGTCAGATGCCCGGAGGTGTTGGTGACGCCGGTTGCCGTGGCGCCGGGTTGGTTCACCGCGATGAGTCCGGCGAGCGTGTTGGCCATGTCTCGCCACACCTGCGCGTCCTTGCCGGTCATCTTCGACCAGTCGACGGGGTAGGCGGTGGAGTCGGTGAACGGTGCGACGGGTTCGAAGGTGGCGCCGCCGCTTGCCGGGATCTGCCCGACTTTGTAGAGGTTGAAGCTGGCGTCCGAAATGGCGAAGTTGGTAGAATCGTCGCCAGTTTCGGAGTCCGAGCTTTTATGTTGGTACGAAATGGCGATGCTGCCGCTGGCAGAGTCTGTTGTTGGCGCCGCGACGGCATCGCGAGTAATGAATGCACAGGCTGCCGCGGCGAATGTGGCGGCGATTGCGCAGCATGCGGCGATGACGCGGCTTGCGATCGTGCGTTCCTTCATTGCCGACCCCTCTTCTGTGGATTGGAAAGTAAGCATGTTTGATTCGCCCCCAACGGCAAACCGGAAAATATATGGAGCCAGGCTGGATACTCAAGAAAATTAGGCAGTGTACAAGGGATTGAGGTGGTCCAGCCCAGCATATGTGGATTCAGTTATTTAATTTTGGTTTTTGTTTTTTGAATTATGTATTGCGATTCCCGTGAGCCGCTATTGACTTGTGTCAACGCGGCTCACGGGTTTCGCATGGTTACTTCAGATTCTTATGGAATCCGAACGATCAGGCGTTGCGACGACGCAGAGCCATCACCAGGGTCGCGCCAGCAAGCACGAACACGGCGATACCAGCCACGTACAGCATCACAGTGCCCATACCACCGGTGGACGGGAGGTTGGAGCCCTTCTTGTTCACGACATCAACCTGAACAGTGCCATCTGCCCTGTTGCTACTGTCTTCGGAATTATTAATCTTCAGAGAAGTCAGCGCCGGATTGTCAGACAATACCTCGTGGTCAGCAGTGATGGTGAAGAGCGTGTCAGCAGCAGTGTTATAGCCTGCCGGAGTGTGGGTCTCCACGAGCTTGTACTCGCCATCATCAATGCGGGAGAAAGATCCAGTGTAGGTGAAATGCCCCTCGGTGCCGCTCCTCGTCAGAGCGATCTCTTCACCGACCTTATTCCACTCCTCGCTCTCGCCATTCTTGTACTTCTTGTACAGCGTGAACTTCGGCATATCACTTTCCGCCGGGTCACCCTGATCGAAGGTCTTGTTGACGTTCAGCTGGTAGGTGAAGACGATGACCTTATCTTTCGGAGTCTCACCAGTCGGAGAGCCTGCACCATCGCCAGTGTAGTTCGGATTGTTGGAGTATTCGAGCTTAGCCTCGTTCGGGTTACCCGCAGAACCAATCACAGCATTCTTGTTCAGCGTGGATGCATATTCGACAGTGAACTTGCCACCTTCAGCAACAGCAATGGCTTGACCCTCGGAATCAGTAAGAGACTTGACATCGTTGATGGTGAGGGTGAAAGTGCTATCAGCAGTGGTAGTAGTCGAATTCAGAGTCAAGGTGTACTGGGTCGACGGAATGACAGTATCGCCATACTTAACAGTAAAGCCAGAGGCTTCCGGATAAGTCAAACCAGCCGACTGGTTATCAGTAAAGACCAGCTTGTAGGTCTTGTACGCCGCGAAATCGTCCTTGTCCGTCGGCAAGGTGGCGGTCAGCTTAAATGGAACCTTATCGTTCACGTCGTAGTCAGCAGAATCCTGCCACCCAGTGGTAGTGCCTTCGGAGTCGTTGGCATCCTGGACCTTCTTCTCGAAGGTCGGCTTATCGGCCTTGCGGGTGATGGTCACGACTTCATTGCCAACAACCTTGACAATGTACAAAGTAGCTGCATCATTACCGGTCACAGTGTCCTTGTCCTTGGCGAGGTAATAACCAGCCGGGACCTTGCTCAGCTGAGCTGCGGCCGATACTGTGCCGTATGCATCGCCAGTCAAATCAACGAACTTGTTGATAGTTTCAAGCTTCATCGAATCGGAGGCACTGCTCTCAAGCCCAGCCACCTTCTTGGCAGCATCAGCGGCTGACAGATTAGTGCCGCCATCACCAGCTCCATTCGCGGTCTTGAAGTTCTGGCCAGCTGCAACGTTGCCAAGAGAACCATCACTACCGTACGTACCAGTAAAAATCTGGTAGACGGAATAGGTGTGGGTATCGTTGGCTTCAACCGCGATACCACCAGTTGGGTCATCCGCCATGGCGGTGGAGGCGCCGGCGAAACCGGCGACGGCCATTGCCGCGGTGGCTGCCACGGCTACGAGGCCTTTGAGAACCTTGTTCATTGTTCTCCCTTTCTTATTTGTTTGAAATCTTGGAAATCTTCAGTTATGTGTGTTCAGTTATTGCCTAGTGGGCATTGGGTCGCTACGCTACGGTCCAGCCCCCCCTTCCCCTAGACGAGCTCATCATTGCCGCCTCCTGACCTTGAGGGCCATTCCAGCCGCAACAACACCTATCAACGCAGCCACCAAAGCCGCCGCGTAAATCCAATAATCGCCAGCGCCACCAGTCCCCGGCAGAATCACACCCGGCTTGTTCTTGATGTTGCCACCATTGACAGTGAACGTGGTCTGCTCGTTGTAAGCGCTTGTACCTTCAGTATTGAAGTCGGTGTTCGCGTACCAATTGCCAGCGATGTTGTCGCCTTCCAGCGGGCCGATGCGGAACTTGTGCGGAGTGGTGTCGAGATCGTATCCGTCAGGAGCCTTGGATTCGATGAGCTGGTACTCACCCCAATCCAAGCCGCTGATCTTGAATTTGCCGGAGGCACCATCCAAATCGACGTATTGACCCTTTTGCACGGTTTGTGTAGAGCAATCACTAATACCGTTCTGACCGTTCACACAGTCGGTGATCGTGCCAAGTGTGGTGTCCGAAGTGACATCGGTGTACTTGGCTACGCCATTTTCCCAAGAGAAGGTCTTGGCCTGCTTGAGGGTCCATTCGGAACCGGAAAGCGGATCCGTGTTGTTGGAATCCGAAGATACTTTGGTCCACGTCACAGCACCGGTCTTACGGGTGTTTGCGATCTTGTTGTCAGCGTTATCTGCACCAAACGCCGGACTCCAAGTAGCGGATCCGTTGGCGATGGTGATCGTGTACACCGTACTGGACACTTCGTAGCCGTTCGGAGCGGTCTTCTCCTTCAGTTGGTACGTGCCATTCGCAAGGTCGGAAACCTTGAACTTGCCAGCCGCGGTGTCTTCATCCGCCTTGGTGTTGTCGTTAGACTCGTTAGTCTCGTCCGCCACGCCCAGCACGCTGCCCTGGGTGCGCAGCACAGCCGCGACCGCACGATGCTCGCCACTGCGGGCAGCAACACGACGGCTACGGTACGCAGCGGTAGAGGTGACGGCACAGCCTGAAGGAGCCGTGGTCGAATACGACGGGCCAGCGGAAATCACCACAACATCAGGAAGCTCACTACCGTCGGTGAACTTGAAGTTACTATCAGCTTGGGGCACATTCGCCTTGCCTGGACCGTACCAACCGTTTCCATTGATGTACTTGAATCCGAACTGGCTGGTCGAGTCAATCGCATTGCTACCCGTCAACGGAATCTTCGCATATGCATAGCTGTTGCAGGAGCCATCCATTTGCGTCATGTTGATGTCCGCCCAAACAGTGTCGTTCGTGGTCTGGTAATGCACCTTGACATTATCCGCGGGCCAGTTAGTTTGCGCCTGGAAGTAGAGCGTGAGGTACTGCTTGGCAATCACGTTCACCTTCAAAGTGAACGTCTGGCTGGAGTAAGCTTCCTTGGCCGTGATGGTAACGGGTTCTGAGGTCACGCTGTTCGCGGTCAAAGTGACGTTCGTGCCAATGCGGGCGCTCAGCGAGACGTTATTCGCGCTGGAGGTAGACCATGTAACAGTGTTGCCTGCAGGAGCCACAGAAGCAGTCAGATTGAGGGTCTTGCCCTTCTCAAGATTGATTGTGCCTCCATTGCTGTAGCCGTTGATCGACACGGAAGACACTATGGTCACGCCGGTGACATCGACGGTGAACGATGACTTGACCTTGTCATCAGCCGATGTAACGGTAATCGTGGTATGGCCACTACCGGTCGGGGTGACGGTACCATTCTGGTCAACCGATGCAACTGTGTTATCGCCGGACGACCAGCTCAGTTTGGCGCCGCTAATCGCATTACCATTCTGGTCGTAGGCAGTCGCAATAAACGTCTGCGAGGTGGTATCAGTGAACGACACGGATGTGACAGGTTTCCCGCTTGCATCCGTAATCGTAATGCTCTTGACTTCCGTACCGGACTGATCGTCGGTGACGGTCCATGTCTTCTCAGCAGTATCGCCATTCATCTTGGAAAGCTCCCACGTTGAACCGGCCAGCAACGTGTCTCCGTCAGTGCCGTCAACCTTCTGCCATGTAATCGAAGAACCCGTCTTCTTATTGACGATCTTGCCGCCAGTCAGCAGCTTATCCGTATCTCCGGTGATTTCAATGCCGTTACTGTTAAAGACACGAACAATGTTTTTTGCGGCGTCAGTAGTGCCACCAGTGTTGATCTGGTAAATGTTGGTGTTCTGCGCATAACCTTCAGCCGTACCCGATTCCTTCAGGAAATAGGTGCCGTTCTTGGCGAGGTTGCCCAGCTGGAACGAACCTTCCGCATCAGCATCATCGTTCCAACCGCCATCTGCGATGGTGGCGAGAGCGTTCGTACCGTTTACCGCATCGTCCTTCTTGCCATACACGGTCCAGCTGGTTCCGCCGAGAGCATTGTGCCCAGCGGTGTCATCCACCTTGTTCCACGCGATCGCGGCGCAGGAAGTGGAGTACGAGCCGTTCCATGGCAGATTATGACGCTCCTGGTCCATATCCAGAATGGATGTGGTCTTCTCGCCGGACTCGTTGACGAACTCGTCTCCGACTTTATGCCCATCCGTGCTTTGACCCCTGACCCTCTTCACGGTCTCGTTGTTCAGCATTTCGAAATCGCCGCCGACCCACACGCGACCGTTAGTGGAAACGTGGCTCTGGAGGTTGCCGTTGGGGACGAGGATGCTGCCCATCCAAGCGGCGGAGGGGTCGTCCGTGGCCCGCATGTCATGCGCACTGCCCCATGCGCCGTGATTGGTGCTGGTGTTCGTGTTGTGGTCAGTGACCTGAATCCAGCCCGTAGCCTGACCACCGCGAATCACCACATTCGACGCATCGGCGAAATTCCACATGATTTGCTGCGCGCGCTTCGCGTAATTCGTGTTCTTCGCTGCTTGCGTAGTATCCCCAGATGCAGCCGTGACGAAATCGTTGGCGATATTATTGTTATTCCACCAGAATCGCCAACCATTGTGGAAGTCAATGGTCTGCCCGTTCGCGCCAGTCACGTTAACCACAACGGAAGCGTTATCCGGCACGTTGACGAACTTGAAATCGATGCCTGTGTAATCGGTTCCGTTTAAATTTAAGGAAGAGGCGGGTAGGTTGAACACCTGCATGCTCTTGCTGGTGTCGGTGCTGGTGAAGGTGATCAGCTTTTCCTTCTCCAGCTTGTCGTAGAACGTGAAGAAGTTGCCCTTTCCCTTGTTCTTTTGATAGTCGTATTTGTAAATCGTGTAGGAGTCACCAGCTGAGGGGGCATTCCCCTCATCGACGGTACCGGTTGCCGGCAACTTTGTTCCGGTGTTCAAATCCGTGGAGAGCTTCGAAATCTTCTCCCTATACTTGGAATAATCCGTTCCGTTCACACTGGACAGATTGTCGGACTGGTTCCATTCCACCAAGCTGGGATCGGTGCCAAGAGTAGGGGTAATATCACCTTCAGTGTCGTTGATGCCGTTCAGTCCGCGTACGGAATCAATAGAATCATTACTGTCCCAAACGCCGGTTTTGTTGCCAGCCAAAGAAGCCTTGTACCCGTGGCTGTTTATATCATTAGCATCCGTCTTGCCCAGCCAGCCCGGCGCACCCCATGCGCCAACCTTGGAGCCCATCACGGACGTGTTAGTATTGCCGCCGACCACCAAAGCTGTCTTGCCATCGGCGGGACGGAACTGTGAACCGAAACCAACCACACCCCAGCGGAAGCCACGTGAAGTGTAATGCTTTCCACCGGTTGTGCCAGTGTTCCACACCTTCCATGCGTCCTTCAGCGGATGCATCGCAAGGCTGCCGTTGACCACGGTCAGACCTTCAGCTTCGACAGCGTACGTGCCAGTTGGACCGGTTTCACTATTCAAATTGGAGTTTTCTTTGCCGCCCACGTACATATCTCCGCCAACGTACGTAGCTACACCGGTATCGGAACCTTTCACGCTCATATCATCGCCCAAGCCAATAGAAGATGGCGTACAAGTAGAACCGTCTTTCAGCCCGCTTTCGTCAGCTTTGGCATTGTAGGCGGGGAGGAGGGAAGTTACTGCGACGGTGGCCATCATGGCTACCGCTATGGCGGCGGCGGTCAGGGAGCGGGTACGCGAAAGCGCGCAACCGGATGCCGATCGCGTTCCTGCATAGTGTCGCGGTGCGTTGCCGGCACCATTACGCCATTGCCTCATCTTGTCCCCTATCCGCAAAGTGTTCACCCTTCTGAGCCCCTCAACTCGAGGGTTGATATCCTTTGCATAATGCCGTTATCACTTCTGTTTTACGTATAGCTTCTACGCTGTTCCCATCTCCGGCAACACAGCCGGAAACCTCTGTTTTCCCTTTTTCTCTGACCTACGGTTTACTATGATAACCGTTGCAGTTATGAAAACAAAATGAAACAGAAAGAACCCACACCCCCTCCCCCGATACGTTTTTTCGTCCCCTCTCACGGGGACAACGCTTTAAAGCCTGATATTCAACGGTTTGTCAACGATTGCAAAATCAAAAACACATGCTGATCATTGAATGAAATTCATCATTCATCAGCCCCCGATTGGCGTGTCATGAAACACATCACTGCAAATTGTTTCATTTTTTTCCTGAAAACGTATGCCACACACCATGACTACAGTGGGGGTATCCCTTATCAATCCACCCCAGGCCATCACAATCAGCCCGTCGGCATTGACGGGCTGCGGAAGGGTAATGAGACTCGGCTCTCAGCGGCCAGTGCCGTACACGGAATCGGTGCCGCGTAGTACGAGCTGGGCGCGCACAATCTCATGCGCGTTCTCAAGCGGCTTGCCTTCGATAAGCTTCATGGCCTTTTGTGCGGCCGCGCGACCCATCGCATACGGATCCTGGCGCATGGTGGTCAGGTTCACAGTGTCGGCGTACGGCGAATCGTCGAAGCCGATAATCGAATAGTCACTCGGCGTGTGGTGGCCGTAACGTTCCAAACGCAACACCAGCGGAATCGCCATCATATCCATCTGGCAGCAGATCGCGTCCGGGAACTCGTCCAACGCAAGCAGCGCGGTCAACGCCGAGTCGGCGAAGGTCTTGCCACGCGGCACAGAGACGACGCGCCACTTGAAGTCATGGGAGGCCCCCATCGTCTTGCAGGCGCGGATGAAGCCCTGTCCTCGCGCATCGATGGAGGAATTAATGGAATCGACCGCATCGGAGCACACGTACACGATATTCTTGTGCCCCAGATTGATCAGATGCTGGGCGGCGGTGAACATGCCGTCCTCATCGTCGATGGAGATGGTGGCGTCGAAGCCGTTTTGCGTCGGCGTATTGATGCCAATAATCGGTACGTGGATGCGCTTGAGCTGCTGGATTTCCTTCGGCTCCACGCCGAACGACGTTACGAATACGGCGTCCACGTTGCGGCGGACGGGCAAATTCGTGAAGAATTCCTTGCGATTTTCGGCGGTGTCGACATGCTGGAACAGCGATACGTCATACCCGGCATTATGCATGACGGATTCGATTCCAGCGAACACTTCCGTATTGAACCAGCTAGTGATCTCTTCATTCATCAGCATCGCCACACGGTACGATTGGCCGGATTTCAGCGACGTGGCGGAACGGGAGATGTTGAAATCAAGCTTGTCGGCAGTTTCCAGCACCTTGCGACGTGTACGTTCGGACACCAGTTCCGGACGCGTGAACGCGCGCGACACCGTGGAAATCGACACACCCGCGGCCTTGGCCACCTCGCGAATGCCTGCTCTATCCATCTCTCAACCCCTTTGCGGTTTCTGCATCATAATCACAAACGTTCCCAGCCTTGGAAACACTTGCCCGAGCGGCAATGCTCTCCCATATTGCTACTATTATACTGCGAACGTTGTCAAAAATCACGCTAATGTTGCACCAATAGCACAAAATATCAAAATAACTGGATAAGCCGCGTAAAAAGCCCACTTCGTCCACTGCCGCCTATAACCCAACTCGCCGTTGTAATAATGCACGAATGCAACGCCAATGCCAGGCATAATCATCATCACCGCGCCAAACAGGCCGGCAGTGAACATCATCGAATTCTCATGCTGGCGCATCAACGTGAAAATCAGCACGAAACCAAGCGTCACCGAGCCGACGCTCATCATATGCTGGCGCAGGCCGACGCGCAGCAGCAGATCCCACAACAGTCCGATCAACACCAGACCGACCGACAGCACAATCTTCATTGACTTCTGGTAGCGCGCCGCCACCCAATCCAACACGGCAAGCACAACGAACGCGATGAACAGACCGAAAACAGGGTTCTGCGAGCCAAAATCGAAAGCCTTATGCGACGTGCAGAGGTCGTACGGCACCTCACACACCACGGCGAGGATGAACAGCTGCAGGCCGTACGCGACGCGACTATGTGTTTCACGGAAACCCTGCACCAGCAGCCACGCGTAAATCGGAATAGCAAACCAAGATACGACCTCGCTTAAGACCATCGCCGTCAGCGACGTCATATTATTGACGTCGGAACCGAAAAACAGCGGCACAATGGTGGTGCTACCAGCTGACAGAGCCAACGCCACAGCGCCGATGACCTTGAGCTGGAACACCGTCAGTCCGCGGTGCTTCTTCTTGGTACGGCGAGCGCCGCCGAATCCGATCTGTTCAATCGAATCAGCTCCAGCACCCTGCTCGACATAGCTTTCCATATGTCCTCCTCAGTTCCGCATACGGCCTTTCGTGCGCCCAAGACGCCCAGTACGCCCAAGACGCAACCTACGCGCGTTTCACGCGTTCAGCACGAATTTCAGCAGACCGTCGTAGTCGGCACCGGTAAACGAACATACCGCATGCTCCGACTTGGGCGGGTCGCTCATCGGCGAAATTTCCGTACGGAAGTATGCTGCGTCGAGACCGGCGGAATTGGCTCCGATAATATCGTTTGCTTCATCGTTGCCCACCATGAGCGCGTTTTTTGCGATTACGAACTCGCGGTCGAGAGCCAACATGTACAAGTCGCGGGCAGGCTTGCGGATTTTCTCTTCGCTGGAGATAATCACGTCGTCCAGTACGTTCGCCAAGCCGGTCATTTCCAGTTCGGGGCGAGTATAGCAGGCTTGTGCGTTGCTTAGCAGCGCCACGACGACGCCGGCCTCCTGCAATGCTTCGATCATGTCGAGTGCGCCCGGATACAGGCGGATCATGCTGGTGCTGCCCTGCCGGAACGCCCATGCGGCTTTCAGCGCGGCTTGCGGCAGTGCCAGTTTCTTTTCAGCCTCCTCACTACGGTTCATCAGCAGCGACCGGTAGACCGGCAGGATATCGAATTCATCCCATCCGTTACGGACGATTGCACGATCGGCTTGATGGACCATTTCGCGGGCCTCAAGTTTTTCGAAGCGTTCGCGCATTTCGTCGACCGATTCGTAGTCGGCACCCAGTTCGCAAACGCAGTCATATAGCGCCTGCCAGGCGGTTTCGCTCTGTTCGTCTGTACGAATGTCGATCAACGTCCCGTAGAGGTCGAAAAATACCACCTCATATCGTGGATTATGAGCTCCGGCTCCCACTTCTCGTATCCTTTCTGGTTTTCCGGCCCCATTGCCGTATCTGTTACGGCAACCGCAGCTTTGCGGTCGCCGTTTTGTAGCTTCCCTACTGAGAGTATTACTGCAACCGCCAGATTGCAAACGTATGCGGTGGAACAATCAAATAATCGCCATCACCTGCGCTCACATTGCCTTCCACCGGACTGACGGACGAGCCGAGACCACACCAGTATCTCCGTATTCCGCCAATCGGTTCCAAACCCGTTACGGCCACGTCAATAACGCCGACGTGTCTGCCTGGATTGGCGGCCATCAGATAATCGCCGACGCGGAACACGAGTTCGTCGCCTTCCGTATCGACGATATTGCGATTGCCGTCGAACCACTGTGGATCAGACTTGCGCAATGCAATCAACTTCGCGTAATACTCAATCAAATCGCGCTTCTGCCATGCACGGTTCCAATCGAGCCAGTTAAGCTCTTTGGCGGAATCGTAAGAATCAGAGCTGCCGAATTTGGTACGTGCGAACTCCTCGCCGGACAGCATGAACGGGATGCCAGCGGAGGTAAGCGTGATACCCACAGCCAGCTTGTTGGCGTCCATCACGTCGGTCAGCGCGGCCGCAATCTGCGGACCGACACCGGCCAGCCCTTCCGCCGAGAAATCGGCGTCATACATGACTTTTGGCACATCCACGGTGTTTTCGTTAACGCCTTCGGCCACGGTGCTGCCCAACGAACCAGCCGCAAAGCTCGCGCACAACTTGTCCCACAGCGTGAGGTCGTCGTGCGCGGACACGTATTGAATGACCTGGCCTGCCACTCCTTCCGAATGTTTGCCGCGACGCCACGCGTCCACGGCCTCACGCGCAGCCGCTACGTTCTCGTGCATGCCACCGTTCACATAACCCGGGCGGTCCGAGAAGAACACATGGCCCTTGATGGTGTCTCGCGTGGTGTCGCAGAAGTGGCCGATGCGACTGTCAAGCTTCGACAGGCCTGACTTGTCAGCCAGCACGGTGTCGCTGGGCAGCGGCGCGGTGGCGCCCGCGGACCACGGTTCGCCGTACATGAGAATGTCGCGTCCACGGCCGGGAATCTCATCCAGAGCAGCACGCACGGCATTCATGGTGTCCACGTCGATCAGACCCATCAGGTCGAAACGGAAGCCGTCCATGTGGTATTCGCGCGCCCAGAACGTCACGGATTCCACGATGAACCGGCGGAACATCTTGCGTTCGGTGGCCATATCGCAGCCGCAGCCGGATCCGTTGGCCAGCGCGCCGTTGGGCTTACGGCGCAGGAAATAGTCCGGCACCGACCGCTCAAACCAATTATCGGGCGAGAACATGTGGTTGTAGACCACGTCCATGATCACTTTGATGCCGGCGTTGTGCAGCGCCTGCACCATCTGCTTCACTTCGCGGATGCGCACCGACCCGTCGAACGGATTGGTGGAATACGAGCCTTCCGGCACGTTGTAATTGACCGGATCGTACCCCCAGTTGTAGCGATCGCAGGTCTCTTCGTCCACGGAACCGAAATCGTAAATCGGCATGAGCTGCACCGCGGTGACGCCAAGTTTCTTGAGATATGCGATGCCCGTGGGAAAGTCGGGATGCCCGTCCAGAGACGTACCGTCGTCGGTGAACGCCAGATACTTGCCCCGATGCGATTCGGGGAAACCGCCGGCGGGATCATTGCTGAAATCGCCCACATGGGTTTCCCAGACCACCGTCTGCGCAAGCGGCACGTCCGGCATATGGTCGCGGTACCAACCATCCGGATTGGTGCGGCTGAAGTCCACGACCATGCTGCGCCGGCCGTTCACACCGGCCCCGCGCGCCCACGGGTCGGCGATGCGGTCGACGGAACCGCAATCGCGTTCGATCAAAAAGTCGTAATACACGCCGTGCATGTTGTCGGCGAAATCGTACGTCCAGGAACCATCGGATTCCGGACGCATCGTGTACTGTCCAATCAGAGCGTCGCCGCTTTCCCCCATGGAGCCACGCGAGAACAGTCTCAGGGTCACCTTCTGTGCGGAAGGAGCCCAGAGAGCGAACTGGGTGCCGGTTTCAGTAACAACGGCACCCAGAGGCCGTTCCAAACAAAGCGGGAACGGTTCGGCGACGCTCGTGTTCGGCTGTGCAAAGTTGTCTACGAGCGTCATTATTGCGTTACCTTTCCGTCAGCCCTTCACGGAGCCCGACATGGACTCCTGATAGAAGCGCTGCATCACAATGAACAGGATGGCGATCGGAACGGAGATCACGACCGCGGCCGCGGCGAAGCGGGCAAACCAGTTCTGGATATATTCCTTCTGCAGCATGAGCCACAGGCCCAATGCCACGGTGTAGTTGGATTGCGTACGGCAGATCACCTTGGCCATGACAAAGTCGAGCCACGGGGTCAGGAAGCCGATGATGGCCTGGTAGACGATCATGGGCTTGCAGATCGGGATGATGATCTTATGGAACACCTGGAAACGGGTGCAACCGTCGAGCAGGGCGGCTTCGTCCAGCGAGGTCGGAATGGTGTCCATATAGCCCTTCATCACGTAGAAGCCAGCGCCGGAACCGGCGGAGTACACGAGAATCAACGCCACGGTAGTCATGGTGCCGCTTGACAGGCCCAAGGCCTTCAAGATGAAGTAGATGGCGGTGACGGCCATGATACCCGGGAACATGCCAAGAATCAGCACAACGTTCATGAAAGTCTTGCGCACACGGAAACGCATACGGCTCATGCAGTACGCCACGGAGAGCACGAAGATCAGAGAAATCGCACAGGTGAAGCAGGCGATGATGAACGTGGTGCCGAACATCTTCGGGAAGTCCAACACGTTGCGGTCGGTGAACAGCACCCTATAGTTGTCCAGAGTCCACTCCTTCGGGAAGAAGGAGCTGGTGTACGGGGCGGTGTTCTTATTGAACGACTCCGCGAACACCCATACGATTGGGACGAGCCAGATGACGGCCAGAATGGCCAGGAACAAGTGGGCGAACACGTCGCCGGTGATACGGCGGATCTTCTGGTCGTGCAGAAGGCCGTGGCTTTCCACTTTGGTTGCGGAATGCTTGTTGCTCATCGGAATGCCTCCTCATTCTTATAGGAGCCGGAATTGCGGTAGGTGATCAGCGAAACGATGGCCAACACGACGAAGGTCATGATGCCGATCACGGCACCGAGATTGTAATCCTGCTTGTCCACGGTCAGCTTGTACAGCCAGGTGATAAGCAAATCAGTGGAGCCTGCGGAATCGCCCAATGGCGTAGGATCGCCGCCGGACAGCAGGTAAATGACGTTGAAGTTGTTCACATTGCCCGTGAAGGTGGTGATCAGATACGGGGTGAGCACGAAGATGATGTACGGCATGGTGATCTTCGTGAAGATCTGCCACCAGTTGGCACCGTCGATCTTCGCCGCTTCGTACTGGTCGGCCGGAATGTTCTGCAGAATACCGGTGATCTGCATGATGGTGTACGGGATACCGACCCACAGGTTGATGATGATCACGGTGACGCGGGCCCAAGTGGCGTTGGTGAAGAACGGCAACGGGCCGTCAATCCAACCCCACGTCTGCAGCATGCGGTTCACCGCACCCTGCGGCTGGAGCATGGTGTGCATGACCAACAGGGACACGAACTGCGGAACGGCGATGGACATGGAGAAGCATGCGCGCCAGAAACCCTTGAAGTGGGTGGTCTTGCGGTTGATGATCATGGCCACGAACATGCCGAAGAAGAAGTTCAGGAAAGTGGCGAAGAAAGCCCAGACCAAGGTCCACACCAGCACGCGTCCGAACAGTGCAGCGTTAACAGTGCCGCCGCTGTTGGAGAAAACCTTGGCGAAGTTCTCAAAGCCGACCCAGTGGAACAGCACGAGGTGCTTGTGGTCATAGCTGGTGAATGCCATTGAAATCATGAAGATCAACGGCAGCACGGTGAACACGACGATGCCCAGCGTGGGCAGGAACATCAGCAGAACGTGCGCCTTGGCATCGAGCAGCTCGCGGACATCGTCCATGAAGCTCGGAGCCTTGCCGTTCTCCTCGAGCAGCACCTGGGACTTGTATGCAGAGCGCACGGACATGACCCACAGGCCGATGAAGGCAGCGGTGATAACCAGAGTGGCGACACCGTACAACAGGATGACCACGGAACGGTCAGGTTCGGTGTAGACCCAGAAGCCGTCGACCAGCTTCTTGCCGCCTGCATTGGTGCCCAAGGTCGGCAACTTGGAAAGATAGTCCACACCATTGATTGCCATGAACACGAAGTATGCGATTTCCAGCGCCAGCATGGCAATGCCCTTGACATACTGCTTGCGCACGATATCGCCAAGACCAAACACCACTGCGGAAAGCTTAGTGAACAGGTCACCACGCCGGAACGCCGCCCTTACCGTGTAAGGCGACGGAGAAACATAATCAGCACCCTGCTTCCGAAGGCGCTTCATCTCCCGTGGGGAAAGAGTTGTTGCTGTCATTTCGACTGCCCTCTCATATGGATATTGAAAGATAAAAAAAGCTTTGCTCCCGGACAAGGGGAAGGAGAATTTAAAAACCTTGCCCGGGAATGCAAAGCTCGGAGGAGGAGTGAGCCACTATGCAAAGTGGAGAGAGACACCGCGACTCGAAGCATCTCTCAAAGCTGCAGGATGGCTGGGGGGATTTGGCAGTGCCAACCACCTGCATTCTTCAGTTATTGGATTTTTAGGATTACTGATTTCACTCAGCGATCTTGCCACCGGCCTGCTTGACCCAATCCTGGTACTTGGCGGCAGCGTTGTCCTTGGTGATTTCCTTGTTGACCAGGGCCTTGCCGAAGGTTTCGGCCGGAGTCCACCAATCGTTCATGCCGGACAGACCGGACTGCAGGAGGGCGGTGTTGGCCATGGTGTCGGCCTGGGCCTTGGCTGCGATGTCGTCGGTGGTCAGGTCGGACAGGGACTTGTCGGTCGGCGGGATGGCGCGCATCTCGTAGTGCAGCTTCTGAGCTTCGGTGGAGCCGAGGTAAGCCGCGAACTGAGCGGCGGCCTTCGGGTTCTTGGCGTTCGGGTTGTAAGCAGCGGCCTTGGTGGCGGCGAAGGACTTCATCTGCTTCTTCTGGCCGTTCACGGTGAAGGTCGGCAGAGAGGTGGCGGCGTAGTTGTCACCCAGGGCCTCCTTCACGTCCTTAGCGGACCAGGTACCGGAGAACAGCACGTCGGCGGAGCCATCCTTGATGGCTGCGAGGCCGGAAGCGCCATCGTCGTTGGAGAAGTTCGGGTTGGCGACCACATCAACCAGATAAGAGGTGATATCGGCGCCGTCCTTCGGGAAGACCATGCCTGCGTCAGCATCATTGCCCTTCTCGCCGAACAGGCTCAGGCCATCATAGAAGCCGTTGATGTACCAAGAATTCTGCAGGGAGAACGCGACCTTGGCCTTGGAAAGGATGGTATCGAAGTCCTTGGCCTCATCCTCGGTGATCTTGGACTTGTTGTAGTACATGAACCACGTGTTGTCGGTGTACGGCACGCCATAGAGCTTGCCATCGGTGCCGGTGACGGAGTTGACTTCGAGGTCACCGTTCTGTTCCTTCACCTGCTTCTCAGCGTCGGTGCCCAGCTGGCCAATGGCCTTGGCATCCATTAGAACACCCAACTGATCGGAAGCGAACATATAGACATCGGCCGCCGCGGACGGATCAGTGCTGACCTGCTTGGAAGCATCGCCTTCAGAGACCACGTCATTCTTCCACGTGATATTGTATTCCGGATGCGCCTTGGCGAAGTTCTCTTCGACCTTGCCCAGCCAGTTGGTGTCCTTGGCCTGGTCTTCCTGCGGGGCCCACACGCTCAGCGTGACGGCCTCGGTGGAGCCGGAAGCGTTCTTATCGCCACCGTCGGAGGAGCCACCGCACGCAGCGAGCGGAACCAGCATAGAAACGGCAGCAGTAAGTCCGATTGCCTTCTTCCAATCGATCTTCATTGATCTTCCTTTCCTCACATAACCTTGTGTTCCTCAACATCTCCGGTTAAATGGTACGGACCAAAACCCTGCATACGTTCACATCATCGTTCTTGGATGATTACCAACAACACTGGGGCCACCAAAAATGTATCAGTGATTGTTAGTGTAGCACGTTTCTGCCAACGTTTGCAATTCAGCGTTATGATTGTTTCAAAGAAACACCGCAAACCGCGAAATATCAAGGAGACACACCCTCATGCTTCCCCCCGCGAAACACCCCCACCCCAAATGGCTTGCCGACGCAATTTTTTATGAAATCTATCCACAGTCCTTCGTCGACTCCAATGGCGACGGCATCGGAGACATCCCCGGAATCACTTTAAAACTGGACTACATCAAGGATCTCGGATGCAACGCGATCTGGCTCAATCCTTGTTTCGACTCGCCATTCAAAGACGCCGGCTACGACGTGCGCGACTACAAAAAGGTGGCATCACGCTACGGCACCAACGACGATCTCATTGCGTTGTTCGACGCCGCCCACCGGCGCGACATGCACGTGATCCTCGATCTCGTGCCAGGCCACACCAGCGAGGAACACGAGTGGTTCCACCGCAGTTGCAAGGTCGAGCGAAACAATTATTCCGACCGCTACATCTGGACAGACTCATGGATCTCCGGTGGCGACGGACTGCCATTCATCGGCGGCGAATCGCCCCGCAACGGTACCTACATCTTGAACTTCTTCAAATGCCAGCCGGCGCTCAACTACGGTTTCGCGCACCCCGAACGTAGCTGGCAGAAGCCAGCCCTTGGTCCGGACGCGAAGGCCACTTGCGACGCGATGGTGGACGTCATGCGGTTCTGGCTTTCCCGTGGCGCAGACGGCTTCCGCGTGGATATGGCCGACAGCCTCGTCAAAAAGGACGATGAGGGCAAGCCTTATACCATCCGCACCTGGCAGTACATGTTCGCCCGGATCCGCCCGGCCTTCCCCGAAGCCGCGTTCGTTTCGGAATGGGGACGGCCAGAGGAGTCGATGGCCGCCGGCTTCGACATGGATTTCTATCTCGATTGGCGTTGGGACGGCGTTCCCAACGGCTACAACATGCTGTTGCGCAACGTGGACGACCCGTTGAGCCGCAAGGGCGACAAGAGCTATTTCAACGCCGATTCCGGCACGCCGATCAGCGAATTCCTGGACGAGTACGAGCCGCGTCTGCGCGAAGCGGAAACGGCCGACGGAAATTTTAATTTCATCACCTGCAACCACGACACCGCACGCGTGGCGCCGCGACTGTCGCAGCGCGAAATCGCCCTGGCATACTGCACGCTGTTCGCGATGCCGGGCGTGCCGTTCCTGTATTACGGCGACGAAATCGGCATGCGATACCGCGCACTGCCCGGCAAAGAAGGCGGCTACGTGCGCACCGGTTCGCGCACACCGATGCAGTGGGGTGCAAACGACGCATCCGGAGCACTTCACGTGTCCGATTCTGCAGAATCGGACACTCGGGCTGGCGATGTGACCGGTGGCAGCTACCTGCCCACCGACCCGTCCGCCGACGCCCCGACCGTCGCCGCACAGCAGGCCGACGCCGAATCACTGTGGCATACGGTGCGCTCCATACTCCACGTCAAGGGGGAATGCGACGCCTTGCGGTCGGGGGCTACGTTCCATGCAATCGAACGCGATAGAGTGTTCGTTTTCGAGCGTTCCACCCACCTGCAGAAGCTGATCATAGCCGTCAATCCAAGCCGCGATTGCAAAGCTTTGCAGTTACCAGATGGTAGTTATCGGACGATTTTCAGCATCGGCGAAAACGAAATTAGCGGCACTTCGCTGCGTCTAGGTCTGCAAAGCTTTGCAATTCTCGAAGCCGAGTAGCAGACGAGCAATGCCCCGTTGGAATAATCGTTTGCAATGCGGAGCGCTGCGCCTTCGTATTGCAAACGATAGTCAATATGGAAAAACAATTCCGGTTATCTATATTCCTGAAATTAGAGCAAAATCGCAATATAGCAACACTCTCTTACCGCAAAACACGCTTTGAAAACGATATCATACCGTGATATAGTTATCTTTGGTGCGAATGCCACCAGCATCGAAGCTGCGGCAATCGCAAGCAATGTAGCATGTCAGCCGTCACAAACGGCGCGGAAAGAAGGGACCTATGACACAGACCCAGCAGACCGAAAGCGCAGAACGCATCGCACGGCCTCTTATCCAGCTCGCCAAGCTCAATGGCATTTCCACGTCGTATATCGACCAGCTCGGCACCTATGTGGAAATCCGCGACGAAGTGCTCGTCTCCGTATTGGCCGCACTCGGCGTGGACGCATCCAGCGACGAAGCGATCACCGCCTCCTATGCGGCGACCCAGCAGCGCATCGCAGACACACTTGTTGAGCCGACCGTCGTGAAGTTCATCGGCAAGGAAGCCGTCACGCCAATCCGCGCGAAAGGAAACGACGTGGCGCTGAAGCTGACGTTGGAAGACGGCACGGAATATGCGGGCGATCTGACCGCGTATCTGACGGGCTCGAACGCAGATGACGGCTCGCTGCAACTGACGCTGCCGGACGATATTCCCGCCGGCTACCACACGCTGGCCGTCGATGCCGGCCCGCTGCACGCCGAAGCCGCGCTGATCTGCGCACCGGCACGCATCGAACTGCCGCCAGCAGTAGCGGAAAAGCAACGTTGGGGCTGGATGGCACAGATGTATTCCATCCGTTCCGCTGAATCCTGGGGCGTGGGCGACTATGGCGATCTGAAGCTGCTGCTGTCCGACGCGGCAACGAAATCGCATGCCGATTTCATGCTTATCAACCCGATTCACGCCACCGCGCCGGTGCCGCCGCTGGAGCCGTCGCCGTATCTTCCCGAATCGCGTCGTTTTCTCAATGTGACGTACATCCGTCCGCAGGATATCGCTGAATATGCGGAACTCAACGAGGCGGACCAGGCCGAAGTGGCGCGTCTGCACGCGGAAGCCTCGCCAGCCAACGACAGTATCGAGCCGCTCGACATCAATTCCGCTTGGTGGCACAAGCGCCAGGCGCTGCAGCTTGTGTACAACGTGCCGCGTTCCGTCGAGCGTCAGGCCGCGTTCGACGCGTTCAAGGAGGCCGCGGGTCCGGATCTGCGCGCGTTCGCCGCATGGTCGGTGGCGTTCCAGGTGTGGGGCGCGCCGTGGGAAGGCACGTGGTTCAAGGACACGAACCGCGATTCGCCTGAAGTGGTGGAGCTCATGCGCGAGCACGCCGATATGGTCGATTTCGAATGCTGGCTGCAGTGGATCGCCGACGAGCAGGTGACAGCCGCGCAGAACGCCGCCCGTGACAGCGGTATGGCACTCGGCCTCATGCAGGATATGGCCGTGGGCGTGCACTCGCTCGGCGCGGACGTGTGGTGGAATCCGGAACGTTTCGCAGTAGGCAGCGTAACCGTGGGCTGCCCACCGGACTTCTACAACCAGCAGGGTCAGGATTGGGGCCAGCCGCCGTTCAATCCGAATTATCTGGCCAAAACTGGTTATGGCGTGTACCGCGAGATGGTGCACAACATGTTCTCGCACGCGGGCGCGGTGCGCATCGACCATGTACTCGGCCTATTCCGTCTGTGGTGGATTCCGCAGGGCGAAGGCGCGCGCGGTGGCGCGTACGTTACGTACGACTATGAGGCGATGATCGCGATCCTGACCATTGAAGCGTCCCGCGTGAACGGTTTGGTGGTCGGCGAGGATCTGGGCACCGTGCCTGATTACGTACGCACGGTACTCGGCAAGCACGGCCTGCTGGGCTGCATGGTGGAATGGTTCGCCCGCGTGGACGACTCCCCCAACGCCGGCGACCCGTACGCCGATCCGTCCACGTACCGCAAGTACGCGCTGGCTTCCGTCACCACGCACGACCTGCCGCCGACCGCCGGCTACCTGCAGTTCGAGCACGTCAAGCTGCGCGAACAGCTGCACCTGCTGTCCGGCCCGGTCGAGGAGTTCCAGGCTTCCGCCACCGCCGAACGCGACGCGATGATGGACCGTCTCGTGGAGTCCGGCCTGATCACGCCGGAAGTGGCGGGCGATGTGGAAGGCCACATCCAGGAAATCGTCGAGGCGATGCACAAGATGCTACTCAAGTCGCCGTCCGTGCTGCTGCAGGCCGCGCTGGTGGATGGCGTGGGCGAGACGCGCACGCAGAACCAGCCGGGCACGTCCAGTGAATACTCCAACTGGCGTGTGCCGCTGGCAGGCCCGGACCTCAAGGTGGTGCACACCGATGAGGTGTTCGATCTGCCGCGCGTGCAATCGCTTGCCGCCATCATGAACGGCGAGAAGTAGCGTTTAGACTTACCATTCCCCTTTCCTTACAAACCAAAATTCCGGTCCTCCTTGTGGAGGGCCGGAATTTTTCATATACGCAAGGCGATTTGGGAGCGGTTAGGCCGCCTGAGAACAATCGCAACCTCAGCCAGCAGTGCAACGGCCAGGTTCAGCGGTCGATCAGCCCAGCAGCAGCCAGACTGAGGCGTCGCTATCCAGCTTGCCGTCATCCGTCAACGGCACGGAATTTGCGATGGCGACCGCATCGTCCGGCAGGGCGATCGGCTCGTCGCCGAAATTGGTGACGGACAGGAATCGACGGCCTTCCGTGGCCGGACGCGAGTAGGCGACCACCGTATCGCCCATGTCCAGCAGGTCGGCGGACGTGTCTCCGGTTGCCGTCAGCACCGTCTGTCGCAACTGCAACAGCTTGCGGTACAAGTGCAGCATGGAACCGTTGTCATCGGCCTCGACGTCGGCCGCGAAATCCTTGAACCAGGCCGGCTGCGGCAGGTGCGCGTCGGCGGAATCGCCCTGCTCCGGGCCGAAACCGAACGTGCCGCCGGTGATGAAGTCCGGGCTCCACGAAGCCGGTTCGCCGCAATCGGCAGCCTTCCACGGCATCGGCACACGGCACCCGTCACGACCCTTGTCGGTGAAGTTGCGACGGGTGTTGAACGGCGTCGGATCCTCAAGACGATCCCACGGAATGTTCGCCACTTCGAACAGGCCCAGTTCCTCGCCCTGATACACGTAGGCGGAACCCGGCAGGCCCAGTTCCATCAGCGCGGCTGCGCGGGCGCGACGGGTGCCGAGCTCACGATTCTCGCGGTAGGTCTCTCCGTCACGCAACAGCCAATCGTGCGCCAGCTGGTGGTACGGAGCGTCCTTCACCTGCGGCAGACCGAAACGCGACGGACTGCGCGGCACATCGTGGTTGTTCATAACCCACGTCGTGGTGGAACCGTGCGTTTCCTCGGCGGCGCGCAAGCCGTCAGCAATGGCCGTACGGAACTCGTCGGCGAACCAGTTGGCTTCGGCGAACTCGAAATTGAACACCTGGCCAAGCTCGTCGGTGGACGCGTACAGATGCTGCGATTCGGCCTTCACCCACGCCTCGCCGACGGCGAAACGCGGCGGATTGTACTCGTTGAACACCTGACGCCATTCGCGGTAGATGTCGTGCACTTCCGGACGGTCCCACAGCGGGCTGAACGCGCCGTCCGCCGGCAGCACATGCTGCACCGCGGCCGGATCCATGTCGGCCAGCGGCACGGAATCGAGGTCCTTGGCCAAGCCGTGCGCCACGTCGATGCGGAAGCCGTCGGTGCCGTGGTCGGACCAGAATCTCAACGTTTTCTTGAATTCCTCGTGCACGTCCGGATTCTTCCAATTCAGATCCGGCTGCTCCTTGGCGAACATGTGCAGGTACCACTGTCCGTCATCGACCTGCTGCCACGCCGGGCCGCCGAACAGCGACTGCCAGTCGTTCGGCGGCAGCTCGCCGTGCTC
>OBWL01000883.1_pt1 | contig 24381 bp, 18 predicted proteins | sample 1538061 | NCBI WGS metagenome assembly OBWL01 (sample SAMEA2580085, study PRJEB22360) | human gut metagenome | biome: human gut; feature: human-associated habitat; material: faeces | place: Denmark | collected 2008/2010
GTCACACAGGCGAGACACCCTTCTAAATCTAATAGCCATACTACTTTTCTTTTTTAATAAATACTGTTTTAATTATCACTTCGCTAACGTTAACGATGCAAAGATGCAGCATCTTCCACGGAGATGAAACGACACCAAATAACCTCATCAGAAAAGTACTAAAAAGCATTTCAGACATATACAACTGACATAGAGGAACTAAATAAACGACAAGAAAACAACGAAAAGCAAAGAAAAAGCGACAAAACCGATAGCCGGGGAGAATAATAAATAAACAAATATATTCAAACGAATAAATATCATACAAAAAGAGTGCACCTTCTCCCCCACCGGGAAAAAGGTGCACCACACAAACAAAACAAACAATAGTCTACCTTCACAGGCAGAGGAGAACCCATGATTCCATTTTTCCTATGCTACTATTATAAAAAGAAAAAATAGCAGGGGCACGGATTCTCTTGGGGAAATGAGGCGCTTCACAGCGACATAAAGGATATAGGCCATTAAACTCATTTATTATACTATATGGGGAAAACCTACATCTTTTTCTATTCTCACAAAAACATGAAATGAAACAATTAATTTCCTTTTATTGTTTTCCAGACAGGCACTGCTACCACCGCACCGACAATCGGAGCCACAATAAACAACCAAAGCTGGCTAATAGCCTCCACTCCGGCAAACAATGCCGGACCAATGCTACGGGCAGGATTAACCGATGTCCCCGTAACGGGAATACATACAATATGCACCAGTACCAAAGTCAATCCGATAGCCAGTCCGGCAAAATGAGGACTGCTATTATCCCGGTCGGTAGTGCCCAATACAGTCAGCACGAAGATGAACGTAAACACCGCCTCGGCCACAAATGCAGCCAGCAGATACGGTTCTTCAAAACCGTTGGCTCCCGTACCTTCTATCCCCATTGTACCGGTAATCAACCACAGCAATGCAGAGCCAAGTATTCCGCCCGTCACTTGCGCTACGATATACACACCGGCTTCCATTACCGACAGTCCGCCATTCAGCCAAACGCCGATGGTGATGGCCGGATTGATATGACAGCCCGAAACAGGACCGATTGTGTACGCCATTGCCACCACCGACAAACCGAACGCGAAAGCAATCGTCAACACCGCGGCTACCGATGTCGCGCCGCCATTCAATACAGCAGCGCCGCATCCCATTAAGACAAGCACCATAGTGCCCACCATTTCAGCTATAAATTTCGTTTTCATAATCTACTTTTTTCTATTCAATTACAAGATATTCAACTATAAGATTTTCAATTCTCTCCAATCATTCAGTTCTCTCTAATCATCCTCCCATTCCGAAGGCGGCAACGACTTCTTCCCATACCATTTCATCCAGGCACGAGATTTCCGCTTTCTCAAATAAAGCGCATCGCTACAATGCTCCAACGCTTCCCAGTCAAATGAAGAATGGTGTCCGAACCACCTCTCCAGCCAGTAAAGCAGATGATAACTCATGAACGCAAGCAACATCCACCACCACGAAAGCCAGACGGATAGCACCAATGCAGGCAATAATGCCAAGAAGAAACATTCCGTATACTGTCGCGCATGAATCTGAAGTTCCATCTCCTCCCACCCTTCCAAATATTTAAACCGGGTGAAACAACAACCGAAAATCATAAAATAATGCCTTTTCTTCCTGTTCAGGAAAGTTTTCGCCAACAGACTATTATATATTATCATATCCTTCTCTTCATTTAAAAAAAAGCAACATTGCAAAGAACCATCCAACTACCGGTCGACAAGCCCACCTTGTAACGACAAAGCACTTTCAGTCCCGACGTAGAAGAAAACGAGACAGCCCCGCAATGTTGCCTGAAATACCTTGAAATGAAATAAAACTATTATTCGACGATTACGGCACGGTTCAATTCAGGTTCACTAAAACGGTTGTTCGTATCGCCCTCCGCTTTCTTCACGAGACGTTCAGGGGAAATTTTATACTTTTCGACTAATAAATTGTACACATATTCCATACGTTGTTCACTCAAACGCTGGTTCAGTTCCTTGCTGCCCGTAGCGCTGTCTGCCGAACCAATCAGCGTGAAAGTCTTGTTCTTATCCGCCTTGATGGCGTTGTTCACATAAAACTCAAGATTGGTAAGTTCCTTCTTGTCCAGGGTAGCTTTGCCGATATTGAAGAACAGGGCTACCGGCGAAGCAGTCACTTTCGATTCATTCACCACTTCCGGTTTCCGACTTCTGGCAGCTTCCAGTTCGGCGGCAAGGCGCTGTGCTTCGGTGCTCAAATCATGATTTTTGGCGCGAAGCGCGTTGATACGTTCATTATAAGATGAATAATCTGCAGGAGCCACTTTCTCGACACGATTGAAACGGGTCTTGCCCAACTTCACGCTTAGACCCAGTGTCACCGAACTCATACCTTCACCTTTGCTGCCACTTACAGTTCCGTCAAAACACTCTTTCACTAGCATTTGCCGTCCTTCCAGAGTCAGGTCCAGACGCTTGCCCAGGCGGAACGTATTCAAGATACCGATGTTGGCGGCAATTTCATTGTCATGCGTACTGTTTCCCCACGAACGTGCCCAACCGAAACCTACAAACGGAATCACATTCCACACACGTTTCTCATTGAATCCGAGGAAACCGTTCGACCAGTTCCACATAAAGTCCGCATGGAGATTGGATACATTAAACTCTTCCTTGTAATAACCGCGATGCGCCCCTTTGGCATACATTCCGCTTGCGTCCGTCAGCCCCTTGGCTTTCAGACCCGAATATTGCAGACGGACTCCGTAAGAAGGAGTAATCCACTTGCCCAACGACACATCCAGTGCAGGAGCGATACGGTTGCCCACCGATGTCTTGTTATCAAATTCGCCTTCATAGATATTGATTCCACCGCCTACACCGATATACCAGTTACTCCAGAAACTATTCGTTTCATACGGGCCACGGAGAATATTTCCGTCCGTGTCACGATTTTCCTTTTGCTGTGCCATGGCACAGACTGATGATAATACCAATGCAACTGTAATAATTTTCTTTTTCATGTTTCAATTTTTATGTTCAACATTTAGTTTAACCTGTTTCTTTACTCTAATCTCATTTTACTTCCGGGGCGGAATTTCACTTGTCGTTTGGCCGGAATCAGCATTGAGCCGCCTGTGGCAGAATTATGCCCGTTGCGTGCTTTCCGTTCCTGAACGACAAAACTGCCGAAACCGACTAAAGTGACACTCTCTCCTTTATGCATTGTTTCCGCAATGGTTTCCATGATTGCATCTACTGCATTCGTAGCTTCGTTAAAGCTCAACTGACCTTTAAGGGCTACTTCTTTGATTAGTTCTGATTTGTTTATATTTTCATAATTTATAATTTACACGACAACGTCATTCACGCACACACCGCACTGATTGGGCTGCATCCCAAGAACCCGTATATGCAGAAAGTTCAATTTCTGACGATGTAAACATAAGACATTCAGCCCACGCCATTGAACCATCGTTACTGGGAGTAGCCCATTTTTGTGGACAGGAAGTCCAATAATACCCATCAGTAAGAAAATAAAAGGTGTTTTTTGCGACTTTTGCACTTGTAGCAGGATAATAAGCCTTTTTACGACGTTCAGCATCATAATAAAAACAATATCCCATATTATTTTCATAAGACATGGAAGAATCGTAATACAAATTATCTAATTCAGAACCTACACCGGATTTATAAAAAGAAGCGGCAAAGTCTGTTTGCGGAACCATATACCCCAGCGGGCAGGGATCATAAATTGTTTTTACAGCCTCAACTTTATAATCCTGGACAGGGACTCCCCACAAGTTATAAAGTTCTTCTGAATAAGGTATCCATGTATCATTGTAACGATCCTCCATACTACCGTGTAGTATACATTCTATAAACTTCTCCGGATTCTGAATAGCATACTGAAGCCCTGAAACATTCGGATTCATCACCACATTTTCCAACTCTATTTGTTTATCACGTACATTATAAACCAGAGCATCCTTTCCCTCTGTTAATGACACTTTGCCAATCATAGGATCTTTACGTCCCCATTGATAATGTAAGCCAACCGATTTAATCGAATTAGTTTGGACAGATGTAGCTCCCAAATTACGATCGAGTACATAATACTGCTTTCCACTATAAGTCCGGTCATTCGTAGGTATCACATATTTTTGTTCTTCCGGTTGTTCTGTACACCAAATATGCCAACTCCAAAGACATTTCGCATTTTCTGCATTAGGATCGTTATCATCATATACAGCAATCAAGGCATTGCCACTTCCTGTTCCTTTTACAAATTCAACTCGGTTTGTTGTCGAATTAAATGCAACCTGCGTTATCAACCCTTCCATATCCTGCCAAATTAGTTTTGCAGATTTAGGATGAATCTCCGCACCACCTGCCTGTGTCAACAGATTATCATCGGCATCCCTAAAAGTTCCCACATCAATAATACCTCTCACACCGACTCCCATAACAGTAGCGTCAAACGAGTATTTTCCTGCATAGGGAGATACAATATAACAATTGGAAGTCCCTTCCTCGTCCAATACATTCGAAGTCCCTATCTCTGATATTGGAATATATCTAGTCATATTTCCCATTTTCACTTCTAAATAGCCACCATCAAATCCCTTCCCTGTTGTACAATAAAACTTCCACGAATAAATATCTCCACTAAGCCAATCAATACGTTGCGAACGATTGTCGTTATATGCATAATTATTATCTACTTTAATTACATTCTCTATTTTCTCATCATAACGCCATAACTGCAAATTAGATGTAGGCATAGTCGTTTCTTTGTCTGGTTGAACAACCCTTATACTACGAAAGATCAATTTATCCAAAAGTGCCTCATCTGAATCATTGTTATATAAATCGACATTTACCAATGAGACCGGATCTGAAATTTCAGATAAAAGTTCAACTGCTCCCCTACTAAAATTCATTTGATACTGCCCGTTATATTCATATACTCCTGTCCATGAATTATCTACAGAAACTGTATATTCCAAATTACTACCCGGCATATTTACCGCATCCTCTACATAAGAATAACCATCAGAACGCACGCTAGAAATATTGAAAGTATATCGGCATCCATGTTTGACATCTATGTACTTACCAGCAACTTTATCATAAAAATCGAGCCGATAATATTCTTCTTTATTGGTAACATTATCTTCTACAATAATTATCACTCCCATCCGTTGAGGACTAAAAACAGTTTCCTGAAGTGTTTTACCTCCTGACATGGCAGTATGATCAGAGCATCTGTATTCTGATATTAACGTTTCTGCCGAACTTATACCTAACGAAGATAAAGTATAAGCATAAGACAGTTCCCCAACTTCCGTATATATATCATCACCATTAAACAAAGATATATAACGAGGTTCATTATAGCAGACAATCTTGTTTATTGTCTTATTTATACCAGAAGACAAATTTACTCTAACGGCAGCCATTCGACGATCCATAACACAAAGATTGGATGCATTCTCCTTCCATACCAATGAGCCACTAAAGCACATATAAAAATTACCGGAGTCAGACAAGCCCTGAATAGGACTGACTTTAGCTTTCTGCAAATCTTCTTCCGAAATAGAAGAATTACCGACACTAGCATTTAGTAATACGTAAACACGATCATTCGTTTGCGGAGTAAAATCATCTGTAAATTTCAATAATGGGGAAGCTGTTGAATTTCCCAATATTGCCCTGGAATTTCCATCTTGATAATATACAGGAGTACTCTTTAAATTATCACCCCTATATACAAATAAAGTGTAAAATGAGATTTCATTCTGCCATTCAGAAGCTATCCCACGCACCTGGACATCCTGCATGCCCACAATAGACAGTTGTATTACATTTTTTTGATTATCTCCTTCCGCAACAGCAGAACAATCATCTTCGCAACTTCCTAATACCAAACTGCCTAATAAGAACAAAACTATATATATACATTTTTCCATATCTTATACGTATTTATCATTCCCAATAATCAATCTTCCCGCACACAACGTATTGGTAATCCACGTGCTGTTCCCATGTCATTATCGTAAAAATCAATCCACTTTCCATTATACCACCCAAAAGTCATACTTGTTGTTGTCATTGGAGAAGCAGTCCAATATTGTAGCCCATTATCATATACAAAACTATAATCGAAATCAATTACACCCGTCATTGGGAAAAACAATTCTCTACCAGGCTGTATTACTGAAAAATAAACTCCCGTATCTTCCATACGGCAATTTTCAGTTAAATAATAGTCCTTTCTCAAATTATAAAAAACAATATTAATAGGCACCCTATATCCATAGGGGCAGGGATCGTATATAGATTTACCTGCTGTTATATCTCTACCTTCCCATCTATACGGACTGAAAAATGACCAGGCAGTTCTTATATCAGTCCCTTTACTAAAGAAAGACATGGGATTTAGAATACCTTCACTTAATGAAACTCGTTTTAATTCATGCAAAGCAGAAACCTTCATCCCCAAAACGTCAAAGAGAGGTTTACCTGGCTTCTCAAACGGGTCTTTACGTCCCCATTGGTAATACAGACCATAAGAATTATCACCTACAGCATCCGAAACAGCCCCTATATTCCGATCCATAAACGTGTAAATCGTACCTCCGGACTCTGAATGAATATATCTATCTGAAGGACGAGGAGCACACCAAATATGCCAACTCCAAAGCACCTTTGCATCATTTGCATTAGGATCTACATTATCATACACGGCAATTACAGCATTTCCAAATCCCTGACTACCCGAAGTTATGAATTCAACCCTATCATTATTGAAGGCAACTTGTGTAATTAATCCTTCTGCATCTTGCCAAAGCAACTTTGCCGATTTAGGAGCGATTCCTGCTCCTTCCGCTTTAACCATTTGTGTTCCATCAGCTTTTTCAAAAGAATAATCGGGATTCTCATGAGAAGGATCATGAATAATTCCTTCTGCCCCATTTCCCATAATAGCCCCATTGAACGAATAAGTTCCTACTTTTTCTGCAATATAACAGTTGGCATAACTTTCATTGATATCTAATGCTACGGTAGGAGCAGGCTCCACAATAGGTAAATAGCGTACAGAATTTCCACATGAGACCTTGAAAAAGCCACCTTCGAAACCTGATTTATCCTTCGTTGTAATAGCTAGTTTTATTCCAAGTTCGTCAGCTGACACAGCACTACTACTTATAGAAATATGATTATCATTATTTGTTCTTTGCAGGCTTCCATTAGTATAATCCCATAATACCACCCCTTCTTTATCTTGTGTTATTTCAGTCTGTTTGTCAGCCTTTACAATAGAAATACTTATAGTTTTGTCAGGCCTGCCTGAAGTTGAAACTGTAAAAACAGAAGTCGGATCAGTTATATTCGGCAATAAGGCTACTTCCCCCTTACTTACCGTAAAGCCTTCACCCGGGACATCGCCATTAATATTTATCTCTTCTCTCCAGTCCAACAAATCCATATCAATTTCTACATCATCCACACTTAGCACCCTTACGTCCACTGTATAAATATGATTCCTCAATATTCGATAACTATCATTTGTTTTAATGGGAATAACGCGTTCAATCGTGCGATTTTCTCCTGTTTCATTATTCCACAAAGAAATCCTGACTTTCAAAGCTGTAACATTCGTATTTTCATCATAGTCTGATTCATTCTCTAACCAGTTCTCATAAATATAGCGGTCATAAGACGTCTCCGTTACCTTATCAACATTTACCCCGTCATCTATCGGTAACTCAACGGATGATAATAAATGAGAATTTTCCCAAGAAATCCACCAACCAAGATAACCTAAGGTACAATCTATATATTTGTGATATACGTCATTCCACCAACCATTTGCAGCAGGATTACGGTGAGTCTCAAAAGGTGCAAATGGACGAATACACGAAGGCATATGAAGTATTTGAGTCTCTACCTGATTAATATTCCATGCCCCTAGAACGGAGCGTTTTGTAGTACGAACCACGGTTCGTAACTTAGCGACTCCACGAAGTAAATGTACATCAGCCTCAAACTCACGACCACCGCCCCACCCATCTCTTATTGTCCCTATCCCGGACATATATAACGGAGTTGTCAATTCCTCCTCTGAAGTGACATCAATCGGATATTCTTGATTTGCCCACACATAAATATTATCTCCATCTCTAAATGTACCAACAGGCACTTCAATACTTGCCCTATATATACTATCCTCATAAACATAGGAATCAAGATATATTGCTCCATTCCGCGTAGAATAGAAATTTCTATAATGGTCACTATCATAATTTCCTATTTTTACAAACAAGTCTTTTATCTCATTTTCTTTTTCTAAAGCAGTGCTGCGTGTATTAGAGCCTACAACTTTAGAAGAAGGCACTATGACTTTAAAAGTAAGCCTCTCCATTCCTTCCGGTATGCATGAGGTGTCTCCATTCTCATACACAGAAGTACATGAGAATATTAAACAGCTTACAAAGCATAATATTAGATATACAATGTACTTTTTCATACTATATATTTATTCTGTTATTCTTAGTTTATTCTTTAACGCAACGTACAGAACGTCCGTCTGCGCGCCAATAAGTCGTCCAGTCCTGCCTTATCGTGTTCAAGTTCAATAAAAGTCCATAACATTCATTAGTTGAGGTTGAGCCGGCAACCGCAGACCACTCAACTATATTACCTAAACTATCAACTCTACCAGTTTGTGGTCTACGATACCCTGTACACGGAAAATAGCCAGCATCTGGATGAACCAATCCATATGAATAAAATAGCCCCCCTTGCAATAATCCTGTCCATGGCTGATTACCGGGCACACGCCATCCTACAGGACAAGGATCAAAAATCGTTTTTGTATTTGGTAGCCACAAAGTTCGATTTAACAACGACATAGAATTTGTATACCAATCACCAGGTGAAGTAATAGCAATAAGAAAACGAGCGGGCTGGCGAATAGCTTCAACTAAATTTTCAGACGTATCAACTTCCTTATAACTCAAATTTGTAGTACCCGTCAGGGTATATAACATTTTTTCTTGATCCGTCCAACCTTCTGATGCAGGAAAAGGATCTTTACGCCCCCATTGATAAAATAGACCTTTTACTCCACCGTCAATTGTATATTCATTAGTCATAGCTCCCAGATTTCTATCCATCCAAACCAAATTATTAAAAAACTTCTGTCCTTCTGTTACATTTGGTTCATAATCTGTACACCAAATATGCCAACTCCAATAAATCTCGCCGTTTACTTTCATCGCAACAACCGCATTTCCCTCTTTTGCCGTCCTTACCTGCAAATAAGCCCTCTCGCGCTCCGAAGCATTGACTACCGTTACTCCTTCGTCCGCAATAACTCCTTGTTCATCTTGCCATACGAGTTCTGCCGTTACGTCTCCATCCGGAATTGGAATATTGCCAAACTCTGCTTGTTGAGCCCATATCTTATATACGTTTTCAGTAGGAATATCCACCCTTCCGCCCGGAGCTACCATATAACAATTCGTCATCTTAACTTCTCCCTTCACCTCTTCTGCTTGTGGCGGAAGATACTCCCATGGACACACTGTCAGATTTAGTTCAAACTTAGCTATCTTTTGAGTAAAGCGGCAAAAAAGTTTATATACATGGTTACGTTCTATTTTTTCTAGAATTTCGCCCTGTGGATAATTGTTATATCCACCCAACTCGACCCGAGCATAATCATCATATCCCGTTTCATATCTATAATGGAAATCTAAGGATAATTTATCATATATACACTCCATTTCCGGAACATAAAAAGAATATAATAATTCTCCTTTATCATCAGAATATACTTCTTCTCTGATTTCTTTTCTGTCCATAAAATAGATATTATCGTAACGGTTATCCGGCACTCGGACAGGCGATATAAATCCAATATCTGATATACGATCCACTCCTAACTCTTCAATATAAAGCCTGTTTTCCCAGTAGTTTTCATCCTGTCCAATTTCCCTCCTCATATAAACATCTACCCTCGCAACAGCCCGGTCTACTTGCAGATTGATTGTTTGTGTCGTCCCTTCCAATGCGTCCACTCCTGTCAGTTCTCCATACATCGGCAAACAATAATCATTATAGTAGCCCATTATATTAGGATTCCAATAATCCATTATATCACGTCTCCTATATTGTATTTCAGCCAAATCACCCGGATGATCCACTGCTTCCAATAAAGCACGGGAATCCATATCCGTTGGCTCATTTACAATGGCATAAAACGTTTTACCAGTAGCAGCCTTTACTAGAAATATCGGAGTAACGTATACACCATCATTTATATTCAAATCCGACCAATAATACATCTTATCTAAAGTAGAACCATCAAAAACGTAAAGACGTAACCGGTTGATACGCGTTTCATTTTCGTTCAATACTTCAGGATCATATGTAGCACGTGTACTGATACTCATATTCATTCGCACCTTTCCTGGTTCATCCGACAGAACTGCACGTTGTTCATCATTCACACATGAGAAACAAAGCAGCACAAGCCACATCATCCATTTATATTTTGTATACCTCATATCCATTTGCTGTTATAGTTCGCATTTATTAGAGATCTTCACCTTTCAACCAGATAGTCCAGCCGTTAATCACAATCTTCGTGGAAAGGAAATTCAATAATTCCGGATTATAGAAAAAGACTATCGCATACTCGCTCTGCCGGTCGAGATATTCCTGTGCCGGAATATTGTGCCCTTCCATTTTTGTAAGCAACAGGTAAGGTATCAGGTCAACCTTCATCAGTTCCTTGCCGTCCGACTTGCGTGTAAGCGTCAGATATACTTTTTTATGTTCGAGCAGGCGCATGGTATTCATTTCCGCCACAATGCCCACATCTTCCACTTTTTCCAAATGATAGGGCTGATAACTAATCACGTCGTCATCCAGCAAGTCATTATTCCAGTCATAATATCCGTTGTCCGCATGGATTTCGAACAGGCAATCACTCATATCCAGTTCTTCTCCCGGACCGGACTTTTGCAAGATAAAGCGGAATTTATTGGTATCCTTTATCAGAGAGACCATTTCCGTCTGTTCCTGTCTGCCGGTAAAGTCGACAGTCTTCACCTCGCCATACCAAAGCGGGTTCAGAGCTTTATTGTGCACCAATGACTCTTTCCGTTTCATTCTTACCCTCAAGTCTTCCAATGTTGATTTCCCGGCAACCAGTTCCGGCATTTCAAAGTCATCGCTCACTCCCGCCCAAGCGGCTATCCGGTATTCACCGACCGGAAGCGGCAACGGCATACGGTAGCTACCGCTGCCCAAAGTTTCTCCCTGCTCGCTCTTCTTCATGATAAACGTACCTTCCTTGTCAAATACAAACACGTCGACACGATTCACTTGAGCCGCAAAAGCGTCGGAAAACTCCATGTTATAGTCATACCGGAAACGAACATACAACTGACATTCCGGTAGTGTCTCATCAATGGATGTGCAGGAAAAGAGTACAAGCAATAACAACAGGCAACTTCCATAATTCATCCGTCGGACAGCACCTTTTGTATTCATTATCTTTCTCATAATCTATGGGTCTATTTATTTTTCTAGTTTCATATATAGTGTGGAAAAGCGACTTTTGCCTTTCTCGGAATAATCTGCTTTAGTTGACAAGTCGCGAAACTTGCCTGTATGGTAAAACCTGTTTTTATCAGTTTTTTATATCAAGGTCTTGATTCACGGAAATAAGCCTCCGCCGGCTGAACAAAAACGAAAAGAGGAAAAAAGAAGGCGTCACAAGACAAGCTGCGCCGTATCATAACGCCTTCTTATTATTTTAATTGTTATTTTAGCCCAATATAGTTATCACTACAAATCCACTCCCTGACTCCAGGTAGTCCATGGATTTATCGTAATACTTACAGAGAGATATGCTTCAGCGTCATCATCATTCTCACCTGGTTTTTCAGGGTCAGTAGGATCTGTGGTATCAGGAATCCAAGGAGTACCCGGTTGCTTCACACTGTTGATAGCCAATGTGTACCAGTTGTTACGTACGACACCATATTTGCCAAGTGCCATTGTAGCGGTGATTGCATCGTCATGACGAATCAGGATGTTATAGTAGCATACACCTTTCTGGAAGTATTCTACACCTACGGTTTCACCGGCATTTGCATCAGGCTTGGAGTATTCACCACCGTTCGCAATAACGTCCAGTTCGGCGAGAGTAATAGCGGCAAAATCAGCACCGACAGTTTTGCTTTGTTTAATAGCGGCAGCGGACATACGTGCATAGAACTGGTCACAAAGAGTGATGAGTTGTGTTTGTGCCGCATTTGCTGTGCCGGCTGTTGTTGCATCTTTTGCAATATTATATACAGTCTGCAAATCAGCCAATGTCTGATAAGTGACACCCAAAAGGCGGAACCAGCTTTTACCCACTGTAAATGAATTAGGAGTGTAAACCGCACTTGCTACGGCAGCTGTAGTCTGTGCCTGGGTTTGTGCGTCGGCAGCCATTGTGTTCTCAAGACAGTATTTGCTATCCGTCATAGCTGAAAAATCAGCAGGCAAAGTTCCGTCGTCAGCAACTTTCAGATAGTTGAACTGTGACACATTGAATCCTGCCAGTTCGTAGTTCGAGTCAATTCTATAATCCGCATTGGTAGAACCTCCGGCAGGCATTACGATTTCAGCATACGGGAACATGCTCTTGTTGGTAACATTCAATGCCCAGTTGCCGAATGTACAAGTCACTCCTGCAGGAAGCTTGACGCCGTCCGGATTTGTTCCTAAAGAAACTTTGGCTACGACACGGTCTACATGAATAAGTGAACGGTCAGCTTCGGCAGCGGCAATCGCGGCAGTAGCATCAGCAATAGACGTTCCATCAACCACCTTTACATTAGCTGTCACCAATGCTCCGTTAGCCGGATTTGCATTGTCGCCGGCATTAATCATCATAAAGTTGTCCTTTGTTGCTCCAATCACTTCGTCAAGTGTCTGCTCTACCGCACCGTTGATGACAGACCAGGAAGCGGAAGCCACACAGGCAGCCTTGAATTTGTCACTCGGATTGACTACTGCCAGTACTTTGGCGGTAGTAGAAGGAACCTTGAATGCTGTTCCTGTCCCTGTTGCAGGATTACCGCCTGCATTCAAAATATACTCGGCCGGAGTCAATGTCTTTGTCTCCAAACAAACGTCCGATGCATCAAACAACGCAAGGAGTACTTCGTGTACATTCTGTTCGTCCGCTGTTCCGTGGTTTTCTCCCGGAGCGCGTGTTCCCGTACTTTTAGGCATATCTACAACTACGGACATATAAGCCTCTCTGCCGTCTACCGGCAGCTGGTCTTGTCCGCCGGTTGTCATCTCTTCATCATTACTACATGCTGCCATCGCCAGTCCGACAAACAGCGTTAAAAAAGATTTGTCCAATTTCATTGATTTAAAATTTAATGAATACTAAAATGTTAATTACTAAGTATAAGTTTCAGATTATATTATTCAGCTTTTATACCTTCCAAACGTTTCAGGTACACCCGCATCGCGTCGTAATCTCCCATTTCCCAAGCCACGATAGCGGCGTTATTGTTAGCTATCCTGTCACTCGGAAAACGGTCAGCAATCATCCGGATAATCCTGTTGTATTCGTCCGAACCTTTGCCGTAGCTGACTGCGACCTGATACATTTCGTTATGGTTCATCTTATCGGGACGTGTTCTGATGATTTCCCGTCCCTGCTCTACAGAGAACGGAACCACTGTATAGCTGACTGTATATTCCACTAAGCGCAGCTTCGGATATACCTCTTGCAATAAGGCATTATATATTTTTCCGCCATCGATAGCTTTTATCTTCGCATCGCGCGCATCCGGTTCGGGAGTCTGCCCGATAATATCGAGTACTTTCTGCATATAGGAAGGACGGTATTCGCACAACCATGCAGCTAGTCCCTCCCAGTTTTCCGGTACCGAACGGCATTCTATCATACTGTCGTCCACCTTATAGGCATGTTTCAGGTTTTGTACCAACGCTTTCGCACGTTGTTCGGAAAGGCGGGCATTGGCGTCATAATTGCCTTCCGGCGATGAGTAGCCCACTATCTTAATCCGGGCAATACGATAGTTATCATCTTCACGGATAGAATCAATGGACGAATGGATTTTAGCCAGTTCGGCAGGATTATTCATATAATCGGCAAGCAATGCCGACTGGTTCACTTTAAAATTAAGATATGCACTGCGGGTGAAAGAACGGCGTTTCTCCTCTGCCTGTGCCACCATTATTTCCAGATTCGGGCGTTCCACTACCTCTTTGAATAAAGGAAGCTCCGCAACGGGATCATTACCCAGTGCTTCTCCGCAACCTGCGCATCCCTGTAATTCACGGAATATCTCGACACGTGCTCCGGACATCCACTCCTGTGCCGGAACTGTTTCGTTATATTCTAACAACATATCCCGTTTCCTGTTAAAACGAATCATTTCCTGTCCCTCTCCCGCAGCCGGTTCTTTGCCATACAGACTTTCTTTCCGCTTGTTCATGCGATAACGGTTTCTGCCTGCAATGCAGACTGAAGGCAGGGCGAGCGTATCGTTTTCCGACCGGCTGATTATCAAAGGAGTGATTATCATCTGTCGGCGTGAAGGAAGCTGCAGCGTGCTGCAATCCATATTAAATGAGACTTCCACTTTGTCATCGCTTATTTTCCGGGCAACGGCTTGTCCGATATTTATCTCCTGGGCATGGGCGGAAACTGCGCCTAGCAGTCCCAAGGTCACGTATATACAGATTCTTTTCATCATTAGCCTATTTTATAATGTATATGATACTCACGGCAGCTTTTGTTGGGCCGAAGTAGTTTTTCTTCTCACTTTTCTGAATGGTTCCACATGTGGCACAAGGATATTTGGAATGATCCAACCGCGCATATCCGACTCCAAGTACAGCCTCCATACTCCAGCGGTTGCCGAGCAGCCACTGATAACCGTAGGATATTCCGCCGCCCCACAAATGTCCCTGATAACGGTGACGTTCCATGTTATCACTCAAAAATGACATTCCGCCCACATTGTATTTGGCGTAGTGTCCGTGCAGACCCAGAAAATGACCGTTGAATTTCTCACAAAGCCAGTAGCGAAGTTCCGGCTGTACACCCCAGTGACGCAGACGCGTTTCATCATCAAACTTCCAGGGGTTATAATTTCCGGATAAATCGAGAGACCATTTCTTGCCCAAACCTATTTCCAGCCCCAAGTTCATTGTAGTAGTAGCGTCATAAAGCAAATTAGTCTTTACTGCAACCTTTTGGGCGTAAGAGTTGTCCGTATTACAAAGTAGTATTCCCAAGACTCCGATTAAACATAGATATTTCTTCATGTCGTCTTATTATTTATTATTGCTTTTGTTTCATCTCTATTCCGTAATAGAGATGAAACAAAAGAATACAAACAATAAAAGCCTGATTAACAATGATTTATATCACATAAAGCACCCATATAACGTTTCAGTATCATGACAAAATGAATCATAGCAAACAAAACAGAAAATAATATTCTGATATATAATTCATTAAAAATACAGATACTGAAACAATTGTGAAACAAACAGATAGGTAACAGACCAAACAATCAAAACAGTTATTGCCATGGAAACAAAACTTATGAAAAGCGAATTGCTGTACATCGAAGAACACCTGTCATGCCAAAACTACATGACAACGATTGAAACCGGATTCAAGTATCTTGAGTTCGATAAGAACACAGAATTTGAGGAAGACACTACAAGTAAGAATTATCTTCTATTCTTCCTGAAAGGTGATTTCACCATAACTTGCAACCAGTTCCACAACAGGTCGTTTCATGCCGGAGAGATGATACTCATCCCCCGTTCTTCCCAGCTGAAAGGAATTGCGGAAACCGGTTCAAACCTGCTCTCCATGTTTTTCGATATGCCCGAAGGAAACTGTGACAAGCTCATATTGCAATCTTTATCAGACCTTTGCGACAACATTGAATATGACTTCTCACCGATTAGAATACACTACCCGCTGACACCGTTCCTCGAAGTGCTGACCCACTGTATCAAGAACGGGATGAGTTGTGCACACCTGCACACCCTGATGCAACGGGAATTCTTCTTTCTCCTGCGCGGATTTTATGAAAAGCGGGAGATTGCAACCCTGCTTCATCCTATCATCGGAAAAGAAATGGACTTCAAGGATTTTGTCATGCGCAACCATACCAAAGTAGATAATATAGAACAGCTCATTTCACTATCAAACCTGGGAAGAAGCCGCTTCTTTTCCAAATTCAACGAGGTGTTCGGAATGACTGCCAAACAATGGATGCTGAAACAAAAGAACCAGAGGATACTCGAAAAAATGACCGAACCGGGAGTATGTATAAAAGACGCCGTTGAAGAATTGGGATTTGATTCGCAGAGTAACTTTAACCGTCACTGCAAACTATATTTCGGATGCACCGCCAAACAGTTAATGGAACGCTGCCAGACCGAAAACAGCCTTATTTATGAGGATAACCACGCGACGTGTACAAAATGAATAAAAAAATGTACTTTATGACAATTTATATTATAAAAAAATAAGCTTACTTTGCAGCGTGAAATAGTTCAAAACAACAAAGAGATTTTAATATAATCTCTATTACGGAATAGATTACAATACCGCAAAGATAAATAAAAATATTATATCTTCTAATTTTCAACGGATTATATTACAAATTTTCATTTCACTTGGATAAATTTGTAACCATGCTGTTCACCTGATTAAGCATGGATACATCGAAATCTTTCAAATAGACACGTGTCATTTCTTCCGACGTGTGACCAAGTCCGGCACTAATCACAGAAATTGGAGCTCCATAGTCACGGGCAAGAGTAGCCCAAGTATGTCGTGCGGTGTACGTCGTCAACGGAACTTTTATATCAGCTACAACAGCGATTTTCTTCAAATGGCGGTTGATACGCCCTAACGCCAGACGGTATTGTTGGTATCCCGAAGCATATTCACCGCTGATGATCGGAAAGAGATACTCATTTTCTGTCTTGTATTTATCAATCAAGCCCTGCATCTGCGGAGTCACCGCTATGCGAATCAACTGTTTCGACTTATGACGAGAATAGGTCAGCACACCATTGCAAATATCAGCCTCCTTCAAAAGGACAATATCGACAAAAGCCATTCCCTGCGCATAAAAGCTGAACAGGTACAGATCGCGGGTAAATTCCAGTTCCGGTTCATTTTCCAGATTCAAATCCGCCAAATTCTGCATATCCGTCCGTGACAAAGCACGCTTCACCGTTTTCGCCGGGCGGGTCTGTGCCTTCGCAAACGGATATTCGCCACGAGGATGATAACCGTCCGCTACCGCCTGGTTGTACAGGGAACGCAAGTTGCGCAGATAATAGCTTACCGTATTTCCGGAAGAGCCGTTACTATACAGGAAATCCTCGTATCTCCTGACGAACGCCGAATCGACCTCCGACATCCGGACATCGGGGCGGCTTATAAATTTTGCCAACGACGAGCGGGTGCTCTTGTAGGCCGCAGCCATTCCCACTTTCTTCAGTTCCTGCTTACGCTCAATCTGCGCATTGATATATCGCAATAAATAAAACTGTGGTTTTCCTGTACCAAAAGCACTTTGAGCCAGAATATCCTCCACTGTAAATTCTTCCCTTGTCCGCTCAAGCTGCCTGATCCGTGTATCAATCCGATTCCGCATCTTCCGCAGCTCGCGGTTCATTTTCACGACCTCTGTAGCCGTAAAAGTAGAACCTACGCCATTCATAATCTTCCCTTCCGACTCGTCAAACACCTCTTCTTTCATCCGGTAGCCTGTATACAGTAATTTTTTTCTCCGATTGTGGATCACCTGAAATACTAAAGGGTAACTGCCATTATTCAATATCCTGCTCTTATTCAGCATAAGTTTCACTGATGTTATCATATCTTGCTTTTTTTGTTTGAGACGTAAAAGTACGAAGTTCACCTTACTTATCAGAACTATTTTTCCGCCTGTTACGCAAGAAACAAGAAACGGAATAAAAAGTTTTTCCACTTTAAGAATAGTTATATGATAAATATAGTTAAAATACACGTTCTAGTAATCAGTATATTTTTATTACATATTTCCAATATGCATACGCATAAATTAGAGATGTATACTATTTATGATATTTCATTATATAATATAAATATTTCCGCTATTATTCATTTTGAAAAATTAGAATATTAGGCATAGCTTTGCACTATGGATTTTAGGGAGCCGTCCGTTCCTTTAAAAGGAAGAGATCCTTCCTCGGTGTGCAACGGGTCGTTCCTTTTAAAGGAACGGCCCGTTGGTTTTAAAGGAAAAACCGGCATTTGTAACCATTTGAATTTCAACTTCTTACCGAATTAGAATTCCGTCCCCGTAACCCATGGGATTTTTTCCAACAAACACGACGGAATCTGCCGCACGAAGCGGCAATCAGTATACAACAAATTTCAACAATTCAAAATTCAAATCCCATGGTTACAGTCACGTTTGCCATCAAGCCATATCTGGCGAGGTATATGTATGTCCGGTACGGACAAAGTTTAGAACTTCAATCGCATAACAATCCGCCTTCAAGGCTCCCCATCCCGATCCACCTCTCCCACCTCACTCCCATTTATCACTTCTTGCATCAATTATCCGTTCCTCATCCGCAAGGCGTCTCCTGGAAAGAGACAGGAAATATCACTTTTGTTCTTCCCAGCCCAAGGCGAGGGAAGAATCCGGAAGTTTATAATTATTTCGGTCAGGACAGCATCTTTATTATCGAAAAGGAAATTGAGGTGGAAATGAAAGCGGAGCTTTATTCGTTCCTGTTGGAAAATAAGTTCAAAAACGGGGTGATGTATATAAAGTCGATGCATGAGTTTGTGGTAAAGTATGATATGGCGGAGTCGGTGGAAGAGGAAAGTTTGATGAGAGGGTTTCAAAGGTGGAGAAAGAAAATGAAAAAAGAATAATCAATTCTATTAATAAACAATACTTTTTTCATAGTTATTAAAAATAATAAGAGAATTAATTGTATTTTTGCTCAATCTAAATTAAGTGTAAGATTATGTCTCAAATACCTTTTACTGTTTCTGCAAGAACTGCTAAGCTCATTGGACTAGAAAACTTCTCCAATGCAGAAGGAGCCATTATTGAGTTAGTAAAAAACACATATGATGCAGACTCCCAGTATTGTTTCATACTTTTTGAGAATATAGGCACCCTAAATGCTACAATTTACATTATTGATTTCGGATGTGGTATGAATGATACAACAATACAAAATTGTTGGATGACAATAGGAACTGATGATAAATTATTTAATATAAAATCAGATAATGGCAGAATAAAAACTGGAGCTAAAGGTATTGGACGATTTGCATTAAATAGATTAGGGAATTACACTACCATGTATACTGTTCCTGAAAAAAGTGATATAGGATATAAATGGACTGTAGATTGGAGTTACTTTGATAAACCAGGTATTACAGTATCAGATATTTACGCATCGATAAACAATATTGATCCGAAAGATGTAAAAAGCAAAATTTATCACTTAATTGAAGAAAAAAAAATCATAAAAGAAATTCCACCATTCCAAAATGGGACTGTTTTAGAAATAACACAGTTAAATGATGTTTGGGATATAGAAGCAATTAAAAGCTTATCTGCAAACCTAGAAATTTTAGTTCCTCCTTTTAATACAGAAGAGTTTTCAATATTTTTATATTCTCCTTTTACGGATTTAAAAGGTAAAATAAATAAAAGCGAAAGCGATGATTATGATTATAAAATCTCTTCATCTTATAAAGCTGACAAAGACCAAACTCTAATTATCAATATAACTCGAAATGAATTAGTTACTTCTGCTCTTGAACAAGAATATAAAGAATTATTCAAGTATGAAACAATGCAGAAATACCCCTATACACTCGAAGATTTTAAACATAAAACTATTACTATAGAAACCCAATTAAACAAATTAAAGGGATTTAGCAATATAGATCATAGTTTATTGGATAAAATAGGCAAATTTCATTTTGACTTTTATTTTATAAAAAATACAATTTCGGATAATATAGGAGAAGATAATTTACAAAAATACCCATATAAAACCTTTCAAAGTTCAGTAAGAAAAAACTGGTTAAAGAAAAATGGGGGCATTAAGATATTTAGAGATAACTTTCGTGTTCGCCCATATGGAGAAAATGGACAAGATTGGCTCAAATTAGGTGAAAGGCAAGCACAAAGCCCTGGTGGTGCCGGACAAAAACTAGGTGGATATAGAATACGTCCTAACCAAATCGCAGGAGCCGTACAAATTTCACGAATTGATAATCCATATTTTCAAGACAAGTCAAGTCGTGAAGGATTACAAGAAAACGATGTTTTTAGTCTGTTTTCTAATATCATTATAGAAATAATCTCTTTCTTTGAGAAAGATAGGAATACAATAATGTATTATCTATCACAATTATACGAACTAAAAAATCCGAAAGGAGTAGCCCGAAAAAAAGCTGATGCTCTTATAAAAAATGATTCCGAAAGTTCCGACTCTCCTCAAGAAGATATTGATTCTTTAAAAGAAGGATATAAAGTAGCAACAGAAGAGCTAGAAGAAAAAGACAATGAACTAAGAATGCTTAGAAACTTAGCTAGTACAGGATTGATAATTTCTTCTTTTGCGCATGAACTTAAAAGTTTGGCAGGCATTCTATCTTCAAGAACAAACGATTTGTCTACCGTATTACATCAGTATTTAACAGAAGAACAAATGAAGGGAATTATTAAATTTGAAAACCCTTTTTATTTACTAGAAATAATTCAGAAAGAAGATAGAAACATCAAACATTGGTTAGATTTTGCATTAAACTCATTAAGAAAAGACAAAAGAAAAAGAAAAAAATTATTTTATCAACTTACTTTGACTTATTTAAATCAACATGGATAGCAGCTGCTACTGATAGTAACATCTCTATTGAATTACATAATTTAGAAGAAAATAATTTAACATCAATTAAAGCTCATGAGGTAGACCTGGACACTATTTTCAATAATCTCTTAACTAACGCTTTTTATTCAATAAAAGAAAAGAAAGATAAAGTCAACAGAAGATTAGACATAAAATGCGTAGTAGAAGATGATTTAGTACATATAATTTTTCAAGATACAGGTCTAGGACTTGCAGAAGAATACAAACATAATCCTGAAGAAATTTTTAATTCATTTGAATCTTCCAAAAAAGATAGATTAGGAAAGCAAATTGGTACTGGATTAGGTTTATATATCGTTAAATCTATTATTAGTGAATATAACAATTCTGCTATAAGAATTGTTAGAGATATAGAAGATGGTTTTGCCATTCAAATAACATTTAAAAAAGCAGATTAAAAATTATGAGCAAAAAATATAGAATAGGGTATTTAGATGAAGATGAAGGCTATCAAGCCAAATTTTATCAAGCTTTTAAAAATGAATTTGATATTAAAATTCTGCCCATAGAAAATATTAATAATGTCTATGACGTTTTACGTTTCATTAATGATGAAGAACTAGATGCATTAGTCGTAGATTATCGTTTAGCTGACTCTGGACAACTAACATTTAATGGAGATAGCGTAGTTGACCTTATCAATTCACAAAAAAAATACTTTCCATTAGTCATGCTGACCTCCTATGCACAGGACGCCATAGCACACATGGAAGACGTATATATTGTTAAAGACAAAGAGGAAATTGAAAGTTCGGCCAATCTTTTTTTAAAGCAGCTAGAAACTGCCATAGATAGATATCAAACAAAAATCATAACAGCCGAAAATAAAATAAAAGAGCTAAGTGAAAAAAAAGTTTTATCTATTCAAGAAGAAGAAGAATTACTGCGTTTACATATTTTCATGAATGAAGTCGATCCGGAAGCTAATCAACTACCAGCAAGTTTATTAACGTCAAGCGCTATCAACAATATCTCTGACTTAGTAAAGGAATCCAAAGAACTACTATCTATTCTCAAAAAGAACAAGGAATGAAATTTAGAGAAACAACACCTAAAAGACAAAATATAACAAAAGAGGTATCCGACTATCATGAACATAAAATTAATCTCCAGAAAGATTTTCGTGGGCATTGTGGATATTGCAACGATAGAGATTGGCCTAGAAGAGAGTTCTTTGAAATAGACCATTTTGTACCTAAAGTAATGTTGACTACTATCAAAGATACTGATTATTCCAATCTTGTTTATTCTTGTCGTTCATGCAATAATGCGAAAAGAAAAAAATGGCCAACAGGAAAAGAACACATACATAATGATGGGAATCAAGGTTGGATAGATCCGTGTTGTGACGAATATGATAAACAATTTGAACGAGAAGAAAATGGCAAGATTATACCTGTTACACCCCTAGGCAAATGGATGTATGATGAGCTTAAACTTCATAAAAGACAGCATCAAATATTGTGGAACATAGAACAATTAGATGAAACGTTAAAAGCTCTAAAACCATTCATCGACTTTCCTGAATCTTTAGATTCCTCAATTTGTATCAGAATAATTAAAATATATAACTCTCAACATAAACTGTTAGAAGAATTATACAAGATATGAATAGTAAGAAAAAAACAGGCTCATACTATACGCCATTAGATTTAGCAGATTTTATTGTTCAACATTTAAAACCATCTTTGAATGATACTAATTCTATACTTGAACCAAGTGTAGGTGACGGTGCGTTCATTAAAACTATAATTGCAAACAATATTCCAGTAAATCAAATCTCAATAGTTGATATTAACGATGAGCATTTTAAAAATATTCAAAGTATAATCCCTCAAGAAATTAACATAAATACGTACAAAGAAGACTTCTTAGAATACAATAATGAGAACAAATTATTTTCATTAATTATAGGAAATCCTCCTTATATAAAAAAGAATCTATTGCAAAAGGCCCAAATAGACTCATGCAAATCTATTCTGACAGCAGCGGGGCTTAAATCTTCCGCAAAAAATATATGGACAGCTTTCTTTATAAAAAGTATATCATTGCTGGATAAAAATGGAATACTTGCTATGGTTCTACCTGCTGAATTACTACAAGTAAGTTTTGCAGAAGAGCTGCGTCATTATATTCTTAACAAATTTCAAAGAATAGAAATTATTACATTTGACAATTTGTTATTTGAATGCAAAGGGCAAAATACAATCATATTTATCGGATATAAAGAGTCAAAAAACAACGGCGTCTATTTTTCAAATATAGAGAACTTATCCGACAAAAAATTAACACTTAATCAGAACAATTATATCACACATAGTCCTTTTAAATGGAGTCACCATTATCTAGATACTGAAGACTTACAGTTTATTGAATTATTATGTAAAAAGATTAAGCTCATTGGAGATTATTGTGAAACTAAACCCGGTATTGTATCAGCCGCCAATAGCTATTTTATAATAAATGAAGAGACTGAAAATAAATTTCATCTACATAAATATACTCTCCCTATTCTACAAAGAGGACTATTCGTAAATGATGATATTATATATACCAAAGAGGCATATGCTAAACTGATAAAAGAGGGAAAGCCATCTAAAATATTATGCTTCACAGAAGATAATACTAAAAACATCAATTCTCATGTACAATCATATTTAAATATTGGTTCGCAAATGGACTTTGTTAATGGTTGGAAATGTAGTAAAAGAAAAATCTGGTATATAATACCCAATATATCAACTATTCCAGACGCCTTCTTTTTTAAAAGATGCCATCAATACCCTAAACTATTGATAAATGAAGCGCAAGTTTATGTTACAGATTCTGCTTATAAAATTTGCATGAAGACAGGATTCGATTTATCCAGTTTTATATATTCATTTTATAATACTTTGACTATTGTATGTTCTGAATTATTCGGAAGATATTATGGTGGCGGTGTTCTTGAACTTATACCAAGCGAGTTTAAGCGTCTACCTATTCCATATGTAGCCATTAACGAAAAAATATTTCAACAATTCTACAATAGGGCAAAAAAGGCAGCAAACATAACAGAAATATTACAAGAAAATGATAATTATATATTGAAAGATAATTTAAAATTAACAGAAGAACAAATCATTAGATTACAAAAAATCAGAACTCAATTATATAACAAAAGACTAAAATTATAATTTAAAAGGTAAGCTCCCGATAAAGTACCCCGTATAAAATATAGAATCACTATATAAATCTAATAAGTTTATAGCGATTGTAACCATTCTATTTTCCGCCTTGACATAAGTTGTTAGCCGCCATATCTTTGCGC
>OBWL01000940.1_pt1 | contig 22776 bp, 14 predicted proteins | sample 1538061 | NCBI WGS metagenome assembly OBWL01 (sample SAMEA2580085, study PRJEB22360) | human gut metagenome | biome: human gut; feature: human-associated habitat; material: faeces | place: Denmark | collected 2008/2010
ACCGCCTCCTGGCATTCATAGCCTCCGGAACTCACCTCCGCGAGCGTCTTTTCGGCCTGCGCCGAAATCCGCCCGCCACACTGCCGCTCCCGGCGCAGGCGACAGCCCGCCCCGAGCGGCCGGGACCGGTTCCGACAACACCTCCGGTTCCGCCCGCCACTCTTCTCCGCCACGCCGTTTTCCGAACTGCCGTCGCCGAAAAACAGACGCCCGACAGTTTCGCTTCACAACCATTCCACAAATCAAGGGCAACGAAAAAGAAATGAAAGGGAAATGGCAAATCTACCAAACGAAACACGACTAAAAATTAAAATTTTTTATTTGCAAAAAAAATCATCCGATTTTGTTTTTTAATAAAATAAGTTTAATTTTGAAATGTATTCGAAACACAATCGAAACACAAACAAGTTATATTTGAAAAGTTTTTCAGACAGAAGCGACACGGTAAACAGATGGTTACCATATATATAATGGAAGATGCGAAGGCCGGCAGGGCCGCAAACGGAGACTTCGGGACGGAGTCCCCGACCGGGTCTTTCCGGGCCTTCGAGGTGTCCAAACAACCGGATTTACAAAACGCGGACAAATAAAAAAATTATAATCGAAGAACTTAAAATGAAAAACGTATTAAAGTATCTGTTACTGGCACTCATCGCCGTCTCGCAACTCTTCGCCTGCGGCGGCAGCGATGACGAAAAGACCCCCGCGGATAATTTCGACGTGCAATTCACGGTTCCGGGGTCGGTAGACGTCACCGAAGGCGGCGAGTGCACTTTCGCCGTAAGTGGGGGGGGGAAATCGCCCCTGACCACAGACACATTCATTCTTGAGTCGGACGCAGGCATCTCCTACGTCTGCCCCATCGTCAACACCTCTTCCGACAGTTTCACCGTACGCCTGGCCGACGGGTGTGAAACGGGTTACTACAAAGTCTTCGTCAAAAGAGACGCGCGCAAAAAATCGTTCGGAAGAATCTACATCAACATCGTCGAAGACATAGATTTCAAACCGGATGCAGGCACCACGGTCTACGGGATCGTGTCGTCGGCCGGCGTCGGCGTGGAGAACGTCGTGGTCTCCGACGGCGCGGAGGTGACCGTCACGAACGAAAAGGGCATCTACCAGCTCAAATCGGCCAAAAAGTGGGGATATGTCTTCATCTCCGTCCCGAGCGGCTACGAAGTTCCGTCCGTCGGGGTGCTCCCGCAGTTCCACCGCGCGCTCAAAAACAGCGCCGACGTCGTCGAACGGGCCGACTTCAAGCTCGAAAAGGTCGACGGACAGGACTCCTACAAGATCTTCATGCTGGGCGACATGCACCTCGCCAACCGAACGGGCGACCTGGGACAGTTCGCCCAGTTCACCTCCGACCTTACGGACTACATGACCCGCCACAAGGGCGAGAAGATGTATGCGCTCACCCTCGGGGACATGACCTGGGACCTCTACTGGTATTCGAACAGCTACTATTTCCCCCAGTACCTGAACACCGTCAACAGCCAGATCAAGAATCTGCAGATCTTCCACACCATGGGCAACCATGACAACGACTTCCAGACCAGGTCGGACTACGATGCGGCGGTCAAATATGTGGATCAGATCTGCCCGACCTACTATTCATTCAACATCGGCAAGGTCCATTACGTCGTCATGGACGACATTGATTGCAGCAGCTACGACGGGAGCACTTCCCGCAACTATGTCAAGAGCCTCTCCGCCGAGCAGCTGGACTGGCTGGCGAAAGACCTGTCGCACGTGGCCAAGACGACCCCCGTCGTCGTTGCCATGCATGCGCAGGTGTTCTATCCGACCACATCGGGATTCAAGATCGACCACGATCAGGTCAACACCCTGCGGCTTTTCGACATCCTCGACGGATATACCGTCCGCTTCGTGACGGGGCATACCCACAAACTTTTCAACGTGACGCCCGACGCTCCGATCGTGGACGGGCATAACTTCCGGGAGTATAACTCCGGCTCGGTATGCGCTTCGTGGTGGTGGTCCGGCAACCTCACGCCCGGAATCCACATCGGAACCGACGGAACTCCGGGCGGCTACGGCATCTGGGATGTCACGGGAACCGATTTCCAATGTCTCTACAAATCGACCGGATGGCCCGAAGAGTACCAGTTCCGCAGCTACGACCTGAACAACGTGCATTTTTCGATGGCCGACGTTCCGCTGATGCCTTCCGACATCTCCGCTTCGGTCAAGAACGCCTATATGCAATATGTCAACGCCTATCCGCAGAACAACGACAACGAGGTGCTGATCAACATCTGGAACTGGAATTCGGACTGGACGTTGAGCGTCGTCGACGAAAACCGCAAGACGCTGCCCTACACCGAAGTCTGGGCCTACGACCCGCTCCATATCGCGGCGCTCTCGGTCAAGCGGTTCAACAACGCGGGACTCAAGTCGACCCCGTCGTTCATCACCGACAAGTTCACGCACTTCTTCAAGGTGAAGGCGGACGATGCGGACACCGACCTTGTGATCACCGTCAAGGACGAATTCGGAAACGAGTGGACCGAAAACATGCAGCGGCCGAAAGCATTCTCCACGGATGCCTACCGACGCAAGTGATTTTCGCTACATACCCAACCACAATCATCATTTACTAACCAACAAACACAGATCTTATGAGAGTATTAAGACCACTGGTTCTATCTCTTCTTCTGGTATTGGGAGGGGGAATAACAGCCCTTTCGGCCCAGAACAGGGAGGTGTCGGGAAAAGTCCTCGACGCCAATCAACAGCCGCTCGTGGGTGTAGCCGTTCTGGTCGATGGTACGACCAAAGGCGTCACAACCTCCGAAAACGGCACCTTCAAAATCCAGGTTCCGTCGGGAGAAGCCGTTCTCCAGGTCACCTGCCTGGGTTACCTGCCCCAGAAAGTGACAGTTCCCTCAAGCCGGAACAGCATCACGATCTACCTGCAAGAGGACGCCATCATGCTCGATGCAACCGTCGTAATCGGCTACGGTACGCAGAAAAAAGTCAACCTGACCGGCGCCGTTGCGACCGTAGGGAGCAAGGAGCTCGAAAACCGCGTCACCCATTCGCTGGGCAGCATGTTGCAGGGTTCCGTAGCGGGTCTCAACATCACCACCTCCTCGGGTAAACCCGGCAGCACGCCGGCGATCAACATCCGCGGCGTCAACTCGATCAACTCGGCCGACCCGCTCGTGCTGATCGACGGCGTGGTGGGCGACCTGAACCGCGTCAACCCCAACGACGTGGAGTCGATCTCGGTCATCAAGGACGCTTCGGCGGCAGCCGTCTACGGCGCCCGCGCAGCCTTCGGCGTCATCCTGGTCACCACCAAGAACGGCTCGGCCCAGGACGGCAAGGCGACGGTGCGTTACAGCGGCCGTTTCGGCTGGGAGGAGGCCACGACCTCGACCGACTACGAGAACCGCGGTTACTGGTCGGTCTATACGGTCAACAAGTTCTGGCAGGCCGACTCCGGAACGAACTATGTCAAATACAACGATCACGACATGCAGCAGCTGCTGGCGCGCGTGAACGACAGGACCGAGCATCCCGACCGTCCGTGGGTCGTCGAAGAGATCCGCAACGGCCGCAAACAGTGGGTCTACTACGGCAACTACGACTGGTGGGACATGCTCTTCCAGCAGCGTCGGCCCGTGCAGCAGCACAACATCTCGCTCAGCGGCGGCACGAAGGACATCAAATACCTCGTCTCGGGCGCCTATGACCGCCAGGAAGGTATTCAGCGCGCACATCCCGACGTGTATAACAAGTACAACCTGCGTGCGAAACTCGATTTTCGGATCAACCGGTGGGCAACGCTCTCGAACAACACGTCGTTCTTCTCGTCGAATTACAAGTCTCTGGGAGACGGCAGCGTAGACAACACCATCGCTTACAGCGCCCGCCACGCACTGGCCAACTTCCCCATGAAGAACCCCGACGGATCGTGGCTTTACAGCACGCCGTATCTCGATTACAAGATCGCCAACGGACGCCACATCCTGCTCAACGAGGGCACGCACCGTAACGTCGACCGCTCGAACGACTTCTCGAACACGACACGCCTGGTCATCACGCCGTTCAAGACGTTGAGCATCACGGGTGACTTCACCTACCGCCTCTACCAGAACCGCAATACGAGCCGCAGTTCCGCAATGAACTACCGCGAATACCCCGACGGGCCGCTGCTCGCCTACGACACGGGCGCCGGCATGAACCAGCTCGACGAAGTGGTTCAGACGCGCAACTACTATTCGGCCAACGTCTACGCCAACTACGACGAAACGTTCGGCGAGGCGCACCACGTGTCGGCAACCGCCGGATTCAACTACGAAACGTGGGCCAGCAAGAACGTCTCGGTGGCAGGCATCAACCTCTCCTCCATAAACCTCGACGACCTGAATCTGGCAACGGGATCTCCCACGGAGGGCGCTTACGGCGGCGGCCAGAACGAATACGCCCTGGCAGGCTTCTTCGCCCGTATCAACTACGACTACAAGGGGCGCTACCTCTTCGAGGTGAGCGGACGCTACGACGGATCGTCGCGTTTCGCACCGGGCAACCGCTGGGGCCTGTTCCCCTCGGCATCGGCCGGATGGCGCATCTCCGAGGAGCCGTTCTTCGGCAACGCCAAAGACCTGGTGGACAACCTCAAGCTGCGCGCTTCGTTCGGCAGCCTGGGCAACCAGAACGTGTCGTCCTACTACACCTACATGCGCCTGATCACGAACAAGGATTTCAGCAACTACACCTTCGACGGCAGCATAAAGGGCAAATACTCCTCGCTGGGCGCCCCCGTAGCCTCCGACCTGACCTGGGAAACCGCCCAGCAGTGGGACCTGGGTCTGGATCTCACCATGCTGAACAACCGGCTCAACTTCACCGGCGACGTCTACATCCGCGACACGAAGGACATGCTGACCGACGGAATGGCGCTGCCCGGCGTATACGGGGCCGATTCGCCCAGCATGAACTCCGCCGAACTGCGTACGAAGGGTTATGAGCTCTCCGTCAGCTGGCGCGACCAGTTCAAACTCGCCGGCAAACCGTTCGAATACAGCGTCGGTTTCAACCTCAGCGACTACAAGAGCGTCATCACCAAATACGACAACAACCCGAACAAGTCATTGACCAACCTGACAAAGGGAGATTATTACGTCGGCATGGAGATCGGCGAAATCTGGGGCTTCAAGACCGACGGGTTCTTCAAGACCACCGAAGAGGCGCAGGCCTATGCCAAAGAGGTCGACCTGAGTTACAGCACGGGCCGTCTGACCGGCGGCTGGCAGGCCGGCGACCTGAAGTTCGTCGACCTCGACGGCAACGGCGTCTGGGGAGTCGGCAACGACACCGTCGACAAGCCGGGCGACCGGACGATCCTGGGCAACTCGCTCCCGACGCTCTCCTACGGCATCAACGCCTCGATCCGCTGGATGGGCTTCGACGCTTCGGTCTTCTTCCAGGGAACCGGCAACCACTACTGGTATCCCCACGGAGAAATGATGCCTTTCTGGGGCTGCTATTCCTATCCCTACCTCTCCTACCTCCCGACGGATTTCCTCGGCAAGGTATGGGCGGAGGACAATCCCAACTCCTATTTCCCGCGCGCAAGAGCCTATTCTTCATCGGGAGGTTATCTGAGCAAGGTCAACGACCGTTACCTGCAAAATATCCGCTACCTGCGCCTGAAAAACCTGACCGTCGGCTACACGATCCCCGCGACCCTCACCAAGAAGGCCGGCATCGACCAGATCCGCATCTATTTCTCGGGCGAGAACCTCTGCTACTGGTCGCCGCTCAAAAAGAACTCCAAGTACGTCGATCCCGAAGCGGCTATCAACCGTTCCGGCGTGAACAACAACGCCTACTATCCGTGGGCCAAGACGTTCATGTTCGGCATCGACATCACCTTCTAATAATTTCAAAATCCGAATACCATGAAGCGATTAATCATACTGGCAGCAACGCTGATTGCAGGATTATCGGCCTGCGACTCCCTGCTGGACAAAGAACCGTTGGATCGGGTGACGCAGTTCGACTATTTCAAGACGAGAAGCGATCTGGAACTCTTCTCCAACCCCTTTTACGACAACCTGCTGGACAAGACGCCCTACGATGAGCAGAACGACCTGCTCGTTCAGATGACCCTCTCCGATGTTCTCTACGGAGGCGACAAGCGCACCGTTCCGAACACCGGCGGCGGCTGGTCGTGGGGCAACCTGCGCCGCATAAACACCCTGCTGGAATATGTCGATCAATGCGAGGACAAGAAGGCCGTGACCGAATATACGGCCCTGGCCAAATTCTTCCGCGCCGCCTTCTATTTCGACAAGGTGAAACGCTTCGGCGACGTACCCTGGTACGAGGTGCAGCTCGGCTCGGCCGACGAAGCGCTCTACAAACCGCGCGATTCACGCGAACTGATCATGACCAATATGATCAAGGATATCGACGAAGCCATCAACAGCGGAGGTCTTACGGAGGATATATCGACCTACCGCGTCAACAAATGGGCGGCGCTGGCGCTGAAAGCGCGGTTCTGCCTCTTCGAGGGAACCTACCGCAAATACCACGGCATCAACCTCGAAGGACATGACTACACCTATTATCTGGAGGAAGCCGCCAAGGCCGCCAAAACGATCATCGACGAAGGTCCCTACAAGCTCTACTCCACCAAAAATCCGGACAAGGACTACATGATGCTCTTCGCACAGGAGAATGCCAGCACCGAAGAGTATATCCTCGCCATCCGGAACAGCTACGAGGCCCAGGTCTACCACAATGCGACGGCCTACACGCTGCTGCCGACACAGGGCCGCCCGGGCTACACCCGCAAATTCATCAACATGTACCTGATGAAGGACGGCACGGCATTCACCGACAAATTTAAGACAGAGTGGCAAACAATGCCTTTCACCGAGGAGGTGAAGGACCGCGACCCGCGCCTGGCGCAGTCGATCCGCACCCCGGGTTACAAGCGCATCGGCGCCAAGCGGGTACAGGGACCCGATCTCGGCGTCACGATCACCGGCTACCAACCCATCAAATTCGTTCAGGACACGACGGCCTCGGGAGGACAGATCGACCGCAACGACCGTTCGACCTGCGACATGCCGGTTTTCCGCTATGCCGAAGTGCTGCTCAACTATGCCGAAGCCAAGGCCGAACTGGGATCGCTCTCGCCTGATGATCTGAATATCACCATCAACGAAATCCGAAGCCGGGTGGGGATGCCGGCCCTCACCATGAGGGATCTCGACAAACAACCCGACTGGTATCTTTCGTCCGAGGAGTACGGCTATCCCAATGTGACCGGCTCCAACGAAATCGTAAACGCCATTCTGGAAATCCGCCGCGAACGAACCGTCGAGCTGATCCAGGAGGGTTTCCGCCTTCAGGATCTGTATCGCTGGAAAGCCGGCTATTGCATCGACCAGGCCATTTCCGGCATGTATTTCCCGGGCCCCGGCGAATACAAGCTTGCGGGCAAAGAAACGGCCGATCTGATTCTCTATAAGGCAGGAGAGACCAAACCCCAAGCCGGCGAAGGAGTTTCGGTATACGAACTCGGTTCGGACATCATTCTCTCCGAGGGGGACAAAGGCTATGTCTACTATCACAAAACCGTAGAGAATCTGCGCACTCCGTTCAACGAGGAACGCGATTACCTCTACCCGATTCCCAGCGGCGAGCGTTCGCTCAACCCGAACCTCACGCAGAATCCGGGATGGAGCGACGGACTCGATTTTTAAGTCGGAAATAACCTAAAAAACAAGATTATGAGATTTGTAAAATATATGACAGCCCCGATCCTCATGGCGGCCCTATGTTCCTTCTGGGGCTGCGACAAGGATGAGGACCACCTTTCCGAAGCTGTTCTGGCGAGCGCCAACACCTTGAATTTCGAAGCGGAAAGAGCGGCGGAAAAGATCATCACCATCTATGCCGACGCCGACTGGGTGACGGAAGTCCCCGACTGGGTGACGGTCACGCCCAACTCGGGAACCGGCGTCATGGACGTGACGGTTTCGGTGACCGACAACATGCGCGACGGCGCGGAGGACAATCCCCGCAAGGCCACCCTCGTCTTCAAGGGACGGACTCTTGCAAGCCGCGCACAGGTGCTCATCACGCAGAACGGAGACAAATACCGCGATGTGAAGGAGTACACGGCAGGTGAACTCGCCGCCCTGGCGGACGAAACGGTCATTTCCGTACCGTCGGCGATCGTCGTGGCCGTGACGACCAAAGGCTTCGTCATCAGCGACGACAAAAACACGGACAATATCTTCGTCTCGGACGCCACGACGGTTGCCGTCGGCGACAAGATTTCGCTCTTGGGCACCAAGTCATCCGACTCGCAGAAACTCGCTACGGTAATCGACTGCGACGAGGTGACGGTTCTGTCCGGCGGAGCGGTGAACTACCCCGAACCGGAGGACATCAGCGCAAAGATCGACGACTACACCTCCTCCAAACGGGGCTACGTCACCGTCAAGGGCGTTTTCAACGGCAGCACCCTCACCGTTTCGGAGGATGCCAAGTACTCGGTCAGCGTCGTGGACGCCCCGTCGAGTCTGGGCCTTTCCGCCCTGACCGGCCATATCGTAACCGTCACCGGCTACTACGCCGGTTTGGCCGAGCCTGTACAGCGCATCATGGCCACCGATGTCGAGGACAACGGCCTGAACGAGATCGTCTATTTCCTGGAGAACTTCGAATGGCTCGAACCGTGGTCCGTAGCAAGCGGTGTCGGCCAAACGGTCGAGACGGATAACCTCGATGCAAAAGCGACAGCGCTTACCTCCATAACTGTCGATGGAGTGACTGCATTCGACGCTGTCGAAAAACTCGGTTACAAGTTTATCTACGACAAGAACGACAACAAACGCATCTACCTCCAGCAGAACTACCTCAAATTCGGCAAGACCGGCAATCACGCAGGTATCATTCTTCCTCCGATAGACGGGGTTCCCGAAGCAAAGGACAATGTGACACTCTCGTTCGACTGGTGCGGAATGCGCCAGGGGTCCGGCAAGATCGACCCCGTCAATCTGATCGTCATCTTCGAGAACGGCAGCGACAAAGTGCAGATCGACATACCCGAACTGGGATGGGAGGATGGTCACAAGCTCGAATGGGTTCGCGCCGAAGTCAGCCTGAAGGGCATTACGGTCAACAAGGATACGAAGATCACCATTACGCAGACGCAGTGGGAAGTCGGAACAGCCAACCGCTGGTTCCTCGACAATATCAAAATATCCGAACCGATCAAACTCTGATAACAGAAACCTTGTAAAACGAAATCAGCCGTTGACCCGTGAGTCAACGGCTGATTTTTTTCAGCGGAGGCGCAAAAAAACCGAAGTTTTCGCTCCGTTCCGCCGGCTACCGGCCCGCTCGCCGGAGGAAACACTCGATCGTATTCTCCATCAGGCAGCAGATCGTCATGGGCCCGACGCCGCCCGGCACGGGCGTGATCACCGAGGCCTTGGGTTCGATGGCCGCGAAATCGACGTCGCCGCACAGTTTGCCCGTCTCCGGGTCGCGGTTCACCCCCACGTCGATCACCACGGCGCCCGGCGACACCATCTCCGCCGTGACGAACTTCGGCCGACCGATGGCCACCACCAGAATCTCCGCCCCGCGCGTCACTTCGGCGAGGTTGCGCGTACGACTGTGGGCCATCGTCACCGTAGCGTTCGCGTCCAGGAGCAGTTTCGACACGGGAAGTCCCACGATATTGCTGCGGCCGATCACCACGGCGCGCTTGCCGGCGATCTCCACGCCTGCGGCCCGCAGCATCTTGAGAATGCCTTTCGGAGTGCAGGGGAGCGTGCAGGGCTGTTTCTGCCACAGCGCCGCAACGTTCAGGGGATGGAAGCCGTCGACATCCTTCTGTTTGTCGATGGCGGCGATCACCTTGTCCTCGTCGATATGTTTCGGAAGGGGCAGCTGGACCAGAATGCCGTCCACCTCGTCGTCGAGGTTCAGGGCCGTGATGATGTCCAGCAGTTCGGCCTCGGAAACGGACTCGGGCTTTCGGATCGTGGTATTGCGGATGCCCACCTCGGCCGAAGCCTTGGCCTTGCCCGTCACATAGCTCACGCTGCCGGGGTCCTCGCCCACGAGGATGACAACCAGATGGGGCACACGGCCGTATTTCGCGGGGAAGGTCTTCACCTCGTCCGCCATTTCAAGTTTCAGTTTCGCTGAAAGTTCTTTTCCGCTGATTATTTTTGCCATATATCGCTCGTATTATCTTTCCAAATCGTCGAAAGCCCGGTGGCCGATGTCGGTGCGGTGGAACAGATTGTCGCAGTCGATGCGGGCCACGTCGGCCAGCGCATTCCTCCGCGCTTCGGCCAGGTCCCTGCCCTTGCCCACCACGAACAGCACGCGGCCTCCGTTGGTGAGAATCCGCCCGCCGTCGGCCCGGGTTCCCATGTGATAAACAGCCCCTTCGACGCGGTCCAGGCCCTTGATTTCGTGTCCTTTTTCGTAGTCGCCCGGATAGCCCTTCGAGGCCAGCACGATGCCCAGCGCGGCGAAATCGTGCCACTCCAGCTGCGTATCGCGTCCCTCGGCCACGGCACAGAAGATGTCGACGATGTCGCTCTTCAGGCGCGGCAGCACCACCTCGGTCTCGGGATCGCCGAAACGGGCGTTGAACTCGATGACCTCGATACCCCGCGCAGTCTTCATCAGTCCGCCGTAGAGCACGCCCTCGAAGGGACACCCCTCGGCGATCATCGCGTCGGCCACGGGCTGCATGATCTTCTCCAGGGCATAGCGTTCGTCCTCCGCCGTCACGAACGGCAGGGGCGAATAGGCGCCCATACCGCCCGTATTGGGACCCTCATCGCCGTCGTAGGCGCGCTTGTGGTCCTGCGCCAGCGCCATCGGCCACACCTTGTGTCCCGAAACGAAGCACATGAACGAAAACTCGGGACCTTCGAGGTAATCCTCGACGACCACCTTGCCCTCGCCGAACTTGTCGTCGAGCAACATATCCCGCAACGCCGCTTCGGCCTCGGCCATCGTCCGGGCGATCACCACGCCTTTTCCGGCGGCCAGTCCGTCGTATTTCAGCACTGCGGGCAGAGGACGCCCCTGCACATAGGCCAGCGCCCCGGCATAGTCGGTGAATGCGCGGAATCCGGCTGTCGGGATGGCATATTTAGCCATCAGCCGTTTGGCGAACTCCTTCGACGACTCGATGCGCGCCGCAGCCTTCGTCGGACCGAAGATGCGCAGCCCCGCGGCCCTGAAGCAGTCGACGACACCCGCCGCCAGCGCCACTTCGGGACCCACGACCGTGAGGCCGATGCCCCGCTCCGCGGCAAAGTTACGCAGGCGTTCCACCTCGGTTTCACGAATGGCCACGCACTCGGCCTGCCGGGCGATGCCCGCATTCCCGGGTGCACAGTAAATTTTTTCGACCTGCGGCGAACGCGACAGCGCGTCGACAATGGCGTGTTCGCGGCCTCCGCCGCCGATAACCAGTACCTTCATAAACAAAATTCCTTTTTATCGCAGAATAAACTCCGCAGATTCCGGCACTTTTTTCCGCAAAAAGTGCCACAAAAACTCTCCGACGATACCTCCGCCTGCCCGGAACGGTCTAACGCTGGCTCCGGGCGACTATTCGCGGGTTTGTAAACAAACCGTCCCCTCCGCTCGCGCTTTTAGCCCGTCCCTTGCCAACGGCTCCGGTATCCGGTCGGATTTCTGTACTACCCAAAAATAGTAACGCCGGTGATACTAATGCTTGAAGTGCCTCTCACCGGTGAATACCATGGCGATGCCCTTCTCGTCGGCCTTCCGGATCGAATCCTCGTCGCGGACCGAACCGCCGGGCTGCACGATCGCCGTCACGCCGTATTCGGCGGCCAGCGTCACACAGTCGTCGAAAGGGAAGAAACCGTCCGACGCCAGCACGAGACCCTCGGTGACGCCTGCGGCATGCGCCTGCTTCAGGGCGATCTCCGCCGAGCCGATGCGGTTCATCTGTCCGGCGCCGACGCCCAGCGTCCGGCCGTCCTTCACCGCCACGATGGCGTTCGACTTCACGTGTTTGACGATATGCCAGCCGAAATTGAGATCCTCCATCTGCTCCGCAGCGGGCTTCGCCTTCGTGACGCACATATCGGCCGTAACGGCCTTCGTCGCCACGTCGAGGTCCTGCACCAGCAGGCCGCCGTTGACGCTCACATACTGTTTCGGGTCCACGTCGCCCTTGTCCATGCTGACCTCGAGCAGGCGCAGGTTCTTCTTCGCCGAGAGCACTTCGAGCGCCCCCTCGTCGAATTTCGGGGCCATGATGATTTCGAGGAAGATCGGCTTCATCAGCTCGGCCGCTTCGCGCGTCACCGTGCAGTTCGTCGCCACGATGCCGCCAAAGATCGACACCTTGTCGGCCTCGTAGGCCTTCGTCCATGCCTCGACGACATCCTTGCCCGTCGCGGCGCCGCAGGGATTCATGTGTTTGAGGCCCACGCAGAACGGCTTGTCGAACTCGCGCACGATGCACAGCGCGGCGTTGGCGTCCTGGATATTGTTGTACGACAACTCCTTGCCGTTGAGCTGTCTGGCGAATGCCAGCGAATAGGGCACCTCCTTCCCCTCGCGGTAGAATTTGGCCGACTGGTGGGGGTTTTCGCCGTAGCGCAGCGACTGCACGAGGTCGAACTCGAGGAAAAGCTTCTCGTTCAGACCCGCCTGCGCGCGCATATAGGCGGCGATCATCGCGTCGTACTCGGCGGTATGCGTATAGGCTTTGGCCGAGAGCTTCAGGCGCGTGGCCTTTTCGGTATTGCCGCCGGCGCGAATCTCGTCCAGAATCGCGTCATAGTCCGCGGGGTCGCACACCACCGTCACGTCGGCCCAGTTCTTGGCCGCCGAGCGAAGCATCGAAGGTCCGCCGATGTCGATGTTCTCGATGGCGTCCTCCATCTTCACGCCGGGTTTCGAAATCGTCTCCCGGAACGGATAAAGGTTCACACAGACCATGTCGATGAACTCGATATGATTATCCTTCAGGGCTTTCAGGTGCTCCGGATCGTCGCGGCGGGCCAGCAGTCCGCCGTGCACGTTGGGATGCAGGGTCTTCACGCGGCCGTCGCAGATCTCGGGGAATCCCGTCACGTCGCTGATGTTGATTACCTCCACGCCGCTGTCGGCCAGGAGCTTCATCGTACCGCCCGTGGCGATCACCTCCCAGCCCAGAGTCCGCAGCCCTTTGGCAAACTCCACGACACCGGTCTTGTCACTTACACTAATTAATGCGCGCATTATTCGATCAGTTTTTTAATAGTTTCAATGTATAACGGATATTCCACGGCATGAATCATCGCTTCCAGTTCCCCGATGTCATCGCCCTCGTAGGGAAAGGCCCGCTGGGCGATGATGCGTCCGCCGTCCAGCTCGGCGTCGACGTAATGGATCGTCACGCCGAAGACCTTGACGCCGTATTCCAGCGCCTGCTCGATGGCATGCGCCCCGCGGAAGGCCGGCAGCAGCGAGGGGTGGATGTTGATGATCCGCCCGCCGTAGGCCCCCAGCAGCACGTCGCCCACAATGCGCATGTAGCCCGCCAGGCAGACCAGCTCCACGCCCGCGGCATCCAGCCGCGCGACGATCTCCCGCTCGTAGTCGGCCTTCGAGGCATATTGCTTCGGCGCGAAGACGAACGCCCCGACCTCGTGAGCGGCAGCCCTTTCGACCACCTTCGCACCGGGTTTGTCGCAGACCATCAGCACGACTTCGGCATCCAGCACGCCCCGCTCGCAGGCCGTGACGATGGCTTCGAAGTTCGTGCCGCTGCCGCTGGCGAAAACCGCAAGGCGCCGCATCCCTCTATCGGATGACGACACCCTCGGTGTCGGTTACGCGTCCGATGACCGTGGCACGCTCGCCCTGCTCCGTGAGGATGCCGATGGCCTTCTGTGCCTCGGCGGCATCGAGGGCGATGACCATGCCGATGCCCATGTTGAAGATGTTGAACATCTCGCGGTGGGCCACCTTGCCGTACTTTTCGAGGAAGCGGAACACGGGCAGAATCTCCCACGACCCTTCGTCGATCTCAAGCCCCTGCCCCTCGTGGAGGATGCGGGGAATATTTTCGTCGAAACCGCCGCCCGTGATGTGGCTGATGCCGTGCACGTCGCAGTTGCGAACCACCTCCAGCACCTGCTTCACATAGATTTTCGTCGGCGTGAGCAGCACCTCGCCGAGCTGTTTGTTCGACAGTTCGGGATAGGACTCGCGCAGGTTCAGGCAGTTGTCCGCGACGATCTTGCGCACGAGGCTGAAGCCGTTGGAGTGCACGCCGCTCGACGCAACGCCCACCAGCACGTCGCCCGCCCTGACCTTCGAACCGTCGATCAGCTGCGACTTCTCCACGACGCCCACCGTGAATCCGGCGATGTCGTATTCACCCTCGGCGTACATGCCCGGCATCTCGGCGGTCTCGCCGCCCACCAGCGCACAGCCGGCCTGACGGCAGCCGTCGGCGACACCCGCGACGATGGCCTCGATCTTCTGGGGTTCGTTGCGCCCCACGGCCACGTAGTCGAGGAACACCAGCGGTTCGGCGCCCTGCGCCAGCACGTCGTTGACGCACATGGCCACGGCATCAATGCCGATCGTGTCGTGCTTGTCCATCTCGAAGGCCAGCTTGAGTTTGGTTCCCACGCCGTCGGTCCCGCTCACGAGCACCGGTTCCTTCACCTTGAGGGCCGAGAGGTCGAACATACCGCCGAAGGCGCCGATGTTGCCCATCACACCCAGACGCGAGGTCGAGGCCACATGCTTTTTGATGCGCCGCACCACTTCGTATCCGGCTTCGAGATTCACGCCGGCCTTTTCATAACTTTGAGCCATAGCAATATATGGTTTAAATAATTTAAATTCCCTGTTTTTATCCCCATTCTCCGGGCCCGTCATTGGGAGGCATCGCCAGATGCCGTGGCAATCCGGAAAAAATGCCGTAACGTCACAACACCGGTTCAGATTGCCGCGTCGGACCTGCGTCCTCCTCGCAATGACCGCTTCGCGTCCGCTAACATTTTACGTCCTTGTTGGCCTCCTCGGGCGACTGGTAGAGCGCCGTGGGATACTGCCCCGTGAAGCAGGCCATGCAAAGTTCCTTGCGGCTGCCCGCCTTCAACAGCGACTCGGGCGAGAGGAACACCAGCGAATCGGCGCCGATCTCCTCGCAGACCCCCGCCGTGTTCTTGCGGGCCGAGATCAGCTCCTCGCGTGTCGAGGTGTCCACGCCGTAGAAGCAGGGATCGGTCATCGGGGGACTGGCGATGCGCACGTGCACTTCGGTGGCTCCCGCCTCCTTGAGCATCGTGACGATGCGCCGCGAGGTCGTGCCGCGCACGATCGAGTCGTCGACCAGCACCACGCGCTTGCCCCTGACAATCGAACGCACGGCCGAAAGTTTCATCCTCACGCCCTTCTCGCGCAGCTCCTGCGAGGGCTGGATAAAGGTGCGGCCGATATACTTGTTCTTGATAAGTCCCATTTCATACGGCAATCCGCTCGCCTCGGCGTAACCCATCGCGGCGCTGAGGCTCGAATCGGGCACGCCGACCACGATGTCCGCCTCGGCGGGAGCCTCCTTCCAGAGCAGGCGTCCCGACTCCTTGCGGTAGGCGTGGACGTTGCAGCCGTCGATGTCGCTGTCCGGGCGTGCGAAGTAGATGTACTCCATCGAACACATTTCGTGACGCTTGTACATCGAGTAGTCGCGGCTGCGGATGCCCTGTTTATCAATCGTCACGATCTCGCCCGGCTCGACGTCGCGCACGAACTCCGCGCCCAGCACGTCGAACGCGCACGTTTCGCTCGACACCACCCATCCGTCGCCCAGCTTGCCGATCGACAGCGGACGCAGGCCGTACTTGTCACGGCAGGGGGAGATGCGGTTGGCCGTCATAATCAGGAAGGCGAAAGCCCCTTCGAGCATGTTCAGCGCGTCGATGATCGAGAAGATGCGCGGCCGGTCGTGGTAGCGCGTCTCCTTCTTGATCAGGTGGGCCAGGATCTCGCTGTCGGAGGTCGACTGAAACAGGCTGCCCTTGTTTTCGAGGTGGCGGCGCAGCAACTCCGAATTGACGATATTGCCGTTATGCGCCAGCGCGAAGTCGCCCGTGTTGTGGCGGAAGAGGAACGGCTGGACATTCTCCATGCCGCCGCCTCCGGCCGTGGTGTAACGCACATGGCCGATGGCCGTGGAACCTTTCAGCGTGGCGAGTTTCGCCTCGTCGAAAACCTCCGTCACCAGCCCTCCGCCCTTGATGCGGCGGAACGTGCCGCTCTCGTCCACCGAGACGATGCCGGCCCCCTCCTGCCCGCGGTGCTGCAAGGCGTGGAGACCGTAATAGGTCAGCGACGCGGCGTTCGGCACTCCGTAGATGCCGAACACCCCGCACTCCTCGTGCAATTCACGGTCGCGGATCACTTCCATCATACTACCCGACGATTTTTTGCAGGCGCGCCAGAATCTCCTCGTAAGCCTCGCGGACCTTGCCCAGGTCGCGGCGGAAACGGTCCTTGTCGAGTTTCTCGTTGGTCGTGGCATCCCACAGACGGCAGGTGTCGGGCGACACCTCGTCGGCCAGCACGATCTCGCCGTCCGACGTCTTGCCGAACTCGATCTTGAAGTCCACCAACTTGATGTTCATCTTCAGGAACAGCTCCTTGAGCACCTCGTTGATCTTGGCCGTCATGGCGTACATCTCGTTCAGCTCCTCGTACGTAGCGGCGCCCAGCGCAACGGCGTGATGGTCGTTGATCAGCGGGTCGCCCAGCTCGTCCTTCTTGTAGCAAATGTCGAAAATGACGTTCGAGGGCTGCGTGCCCTCCTCGATGCCGAGACGCTGGGCCATCGAACCGGCGATGACGTTGCGCACGATCACCTCCAGCGGAATGATCGTCACCCGGCGGCAGACCTGATCGCGGTCGTTGATCGTCTCGATATAGTGGGTCTTCACGCCGGCCTTATGCAGCTCCTTGAAGATCAGGGTCGAAATGGCGTTGTTCAGCACGCCCTTGTTCTCGATCGTAGCTTTCTTGATGTTGTTGAAAGCCGTAGCGGCATCCTTGTAGTGGATGATGATCTTATCGGGATCGTCCGTGCGGAAAACCTGTTTTGCCTTGCCCTCGTAGAGCATTTCGAGCTGTTTCATGTTGTTTGGGTGTTTTTTGATTATTTGATTCGTTGTCTCATTTCATATTGAAGTCCACCACGATCGGACGGTGGTCCGAGGGGTGCCAGAAATTCGAAAGTTTGGCCGGGTCACGGACCGGCTCGGTGTAGGCGTCGGTCACCACGTCGGCATGCGTGATGCGCTCGTAGAGCGGCGGCGTGCAGTAAACGAAGTCGATGCGCGACTTGCCGCCCGTCGTGGTCTTGAACTCCCCGGGATATTTCCCGGCGATCACGTCCACATAAGGCGTGTGCCGGAGAATGTAGTCGTGCACCAGGAAACGCGTGTCGCCCGCCGGATATTTGTAGAACCAGTTGTCGCGCGACGAACGCGCGTTGAAGTCGCCCATCATCATCCAGAACTGCTTTTCGGCGCCCGGAACCGAATGGATCGTATGGTTGCAGATGTATTCCATCTCCATGCGGCGGTATTTGTCGCCGCCGTTCTCGGCACGGCTCGCATCGCGGTCTTTAGCCTCGAAGGCATACCCCTGCGGCCAGGTGTGAAGCGTTACGATGTTGACCGTCTTGCCGTTCTTCTCGATGCGCGCCCAGCCCGCTCCGTGCGTCACCACGCTGTCGGGTTTCGAGCCGACGATACGTTCGACGTTCTCGATCGGGTATTTCGACGTGATCACCTGCGGGTAATTGTCGCGGTGTCCGCCCACATACCAGTATTTGTGGCCGTAACGGGCGGCCAGTTCGCCCCAGTTCCCGACCAGATAACGGTCGGCGACATCCATCTTGTCGGCCGTGCCGGTCTTGTAGATCGACTGCGCCTCGCACCAGACGCAGACGTCCGGATCGTACGCCCTGACCCACTCCACGAACTTGTCGTAGTTGTCGCCCTGCCCGGACCACATTCCGTTCTGAATGTTCCAGTACAGCAGGCGCATGTTGTTTTTCGGGTTCTTCGGGTTTTTCCGGGCATGAACGCAGACCGGAGCGAGCATCGCCGCAAGAAGCAGCACGCCGCAAAATCGGAACAGGGAGGTTTTCATCGGTTATCGTTTTTTTAAGGTTATTGCACTTTGCGGAAATAGGCCACGGCATTGGCGAACAACGACTGCTGCTTGTTGCCGGCGATGTTCTTGAACAGGTTGTTTTCGTAACGCTCCGTGTGGCCCATCTTTCCAAGAATCAACCCGTTCTGCGAGATGATGCCCTCGATGGCGTACGACGATCCGTTGGGGTTCCAGGGAGCCTCTGCCGTGGGGTTCCCTGCGGCATCGGCGTACTGGAAGGCCACCTGCCCGTTGGCGAACAGCTCGCGGGCAAGCTCCTCGCTCACCACGAACTTACCCTCGCCGTGGCTGACGGCAATCGAATGCAGTTCACCCGGACGGAAGCCGCGGAGCCACGGGGAAGCGGTCGTCGCGACGCGCGTCGAGACGATCTGCGAAATATGACGGTTGACGTCGTTGCGGAACAGCGTCGGCGACTCCTTGGTGACCATGCCCAGACGTCCGTAAGGCAAAAGGCCCGACTTGACCAACGCCTGGAAACCGTTGCAGATGCCCAGGATCAGGCCTCCGCGGTCGGTCAAAGCGTGGATTTCGTCGCGAATATCCTTATTGTTCAACACATTGACAATGAATTTGGCGCTTCCGTCGGGTTCGTCGCCCGCCGAGAAGCCGCCTGCGAGCACGAAGATGTGCGCCCGGCGGATATGCTCCTTCATTTCGGCGATCGAGCGCAGAACGTCGTCGCCGGCGATGTTGCACAAGACGCTCGTCCGGACCTCGGCCCCCGCCGCGCGGAACGCCTTGGCGGTGTCGTAGTCGCAGTTCGTGCCGGGGAACACCGGAATATAGACCACCGGGGTCTCGACCGCCTCGCCGGGATAAACGAACGTTTTCGGGGCGGGTGCGGAGATCATCACCTCCGCCGAGTTCCGGCCCTTGTCGGGGTAAACGGCCGCGAATTTCTCCGTATTGGCCTTGTAAAGCTCTTCGAGCGGCATCTTCACCCCGTTGACCGTCAGCGCCTCCTCGGCGACGGTGAAGCCCAGCAGTTCGGCATGCGGATATTCCAACGTGCCCTCGCACTCGACGAGGATCGAGCCGTAGGCGTATTCATACAATTTCGGCTCGTCCATCGTCACCTCCGCGCCGATGCCGTTGCCGAAAGCCATCTTGGCAAGGCCCTCTCCGACGCCGCCGAAGCCCACGGACCACGCCGAGAGGATTTTCCCGGACTCGATCCGCCCGCTGACGAACGCAAAGTTCTCCTTCAGCTGCGCCGTGTCGGGCATCCGGTTCTCCAGCGGAGTATGGCGGACGAGGTAAATGCGGTGTCCTGCGCCTTTGAGGTCGGTGGAAATGACCTTCGAAGCGTCGACCGTCGTGATGCCGAAGGCCATCAGCATCGGCGGAACGTTGATGTCCTGGAACGTGCCCGACATCGAGTCCTTGCCGCCGATCGAAGGCAGGCCCAGTTCGACCTGCATCTTCAGCGCACCGAGCAGCGCGCCGAGCGGCTTGCCCCACGACTCGGGATTCCGGGTCATACGCTCGAAATACTCCTGATAGGAGTAGCGCATCCTCTCGTAACGCGCACCCGCGGCCACGACCTTCGCCGCAGCTTCCACGACGGCATAGGCCGCGCCGTGGTAGGGACTCCACGAAGCCACGTAGGGGTTGTAGCCGAAGGCCATGATGCTGGCCGTGTCGGTATAGCCGTCCGTGGGGAGTTTCTGCACCGAGACCTGCGTCTCGCTGCGCTGCATGCGGCCGCCGAAGGGCATCAGCACCGTCGAGCGGCCGATCGTCGCGTCGAACATCTCCACGAGGCCCCGCTGCGAGACGACATTGTTATCCTTGAGGTTGTTCGTAAAACGCTCGGCAAGGGTCTCCCCCGCCACTTCTCGGGCAAAGGGATCGCGGTTTTCCACCGCGCCGATCCGCGCCTCGGCATAATGCTTCGCCCCGGCGCTGTCGATGAATTCGCGCTTGAGGTCCACGACCTTCCTGTCGCCGTTGAACATCCGCATGCGCGCCGTGTCCGTCACGTCGGCCACGTGCACCGCCTCGATGTTCTCCTCGCGGCAGTATCCCATGAACTCCTCCATGTCCTTCGCCTCGACCACCACCGACATGCGTTCCTGCGACTCGCTGATGGCGAGTTCCGTGGAGTTCAGACCGCTGTACTTGGTCTTCACGCGGTCGAGGTAGATGTCCAGCCCGTCGGCCAGTTCGCCGATGGCGACGCTGACGCCGCCCGCTCCGAAATCGTTCGATTTCTTGACGAGGCGCGTCACCTCCGAACGGCGGAACAGCCTCTCGAGCTTGCGCTCCTCGGGGGCGTTGCCCTTCTGCACCTCGCTGCCGCAGGTTTCGAGCGACTTGGCGTCGTGCTCCTTCGAAGAGCCGGTCGCACCGCCGATGCCGTCGCGGCCCGTGCGGCCGCCGAACATGATGATTTTATCGCCCGGTGCGGGACGCTCGCGGCGGACGTTCGCAGCCTTCACGGCCCCCACCACAGCCCCCACTTCGAGGCGTTTGGCGACATAGTCGTCGTGATAAATCTCGCGGACATGGGTCGTAGCCAGTCCGATCTGATTGCCGTAGCTCGAATAGCCCGCCGCGGCCTTCTTCGAAATGACGCTCTGCGGCAGTTTTCCGGAAAGGGTCTCCGACACAGGCAGGTAAATGTTTCCCGCGCCCGTCACGCGCATCGCCTGATAGACGTAACTGCGGCCCGACAGCGGGTCGCGGATGGCGCCGCCCAGACAGGTCGAAGCCCCGCCGAAAGGTTCGATCTCGGTCGGATGGTTGTGGGTTTCGTTCTTGAACTGCAACAGCCACTTCTCGGTCCGCCCGTCTACATCGACGTCGATATAGACCGAGCAGGCGTTGTTCTCCTCCGAGACCTCCAGATCGTCCAACAGGCCTTTCTGCCGGAGGTAGCGCGCGCCGATGGTCGCCATATCCATCAGGCAGAGGCTCTTGTGCTCACGGCCCAGTTCGCGGCGGATACGCAGGTACAGCGCCAGCGAATCTTCGATCTCCTCCTTGACGAACGACTCCTCGACGGTGATGCCCTCCAACTCAGTCGTGAAGGTCGTGTGGCGGCAGTGGTCGCTCCAGTAAGTGTCGAGGATGCGCAGCTCGGTTTCGTAGGGATCGCGCCCCTCCGAACGGAAGTATTTCACCACCTCGCGCAGGTCGTCGGCGTTCATCGCCAGACCCATCGTCTTGCAGTAAGGCTCCAGTTCGGAATCCGCCATCTCCCGGAACCCTTCGAGCACCCCGACGGGCTTCACTTCGGCCTGCTCCATGTCGCTGAGCACCGAGAGGTCCTTCTCACGCGATTCGACGGCGTTGATGTAGTAATGCCGGATCTTCGCCAGCTCCCCGTCGGTCGTCTTGTCATCGAAAACGAGCAGCCTCGACGAGCGGATGTCGACCCGGGCCTCGGGATCGATCAGCCGCACGCAGTCGACGGCCGAAGCGGCGCGCTGGTCGAACTGCCCGGGCAGATACTCCACGGCGATATACTTGCGCCCCGCGAGGTCGAACGTGTCGGTCACCGAGTCGGTCACCACCTCGCCGAAAACCGTATAGCGGCTCTTTTCCAGCAGCTCTTCGCTGAAGCCGAAAAGGTCGTAGACGCAGAGCAGGCGCACCTCGCCCAGCGACAGGTTCAGATTGGTGTTCAGCTCGCGGCGCAGGCTCTCGGCCTCGACCCGGAAGCGGGGTAATTTCTCGACAAAAATGCGGTAATTGGTCGTATTATTCATTTATCTCTGTTTGTATTTCATTCATCGTTCAGCGGCTCAATACGCCGTTATCACGTCCTTCGGCCGTGTACGTAAGCGCCCCCCGGAGGGGACCTGCCTGCGGGACGGCTCGATCGGTTATTTCACAAAACGTCCGGCCCATTCGGCCTCGAACCGTGCGGCATCCATCCCCACGAACGTGATGTGGCCCATCTTGCGCTTGGGACGGCTCTCCGTCTTGCCGTAGAGGTGGACATATACGCCCGGGAGGTTCTCCGCGGCGATTCGCTCCGCGGCTTCGAGATCCTGTCCCAGAATGTTTTTCATCACCGTGGGAGCCACCGGCTGCGGCTCCTGCAAAGGCTCCCCGACCAGATAGCGGACCAGTTCGCGGAACTGGTTCGTGGTCGCGCCTTCGATGGTGTAGTGACCCGAGTTATGCGGGCGCGGGGCCATCTCGTTGAAGTAGATTTCACCGCCCTTGATGAAATACTCGATGGCCAGGATGCCCCGATAGCCGCAATCGCGCATGAAACGCTCGCTCTGGGCCTTCATCCGCGCCAGCACCCCGGAGTCGACTTCGGCAGGTACGATACACAAATCCAGAATCCCGTCGCGGTGGACATTGCGCCCCACGGGAAAACTCACGACCCGCTCGCCGTCCGCCACCATCACGATGCTGGCCTCGGAATCGAACGGCACGAACTCCTCCAGGATGCAGGGAACCGCGAGCAGGGGCAGCGCCCCGGCGATGTCGGCCTCCGTCTTCAGCACCCGCTGCCCGTGGCCGTCGTAGCCCAGCGTGCGGGTTTTCAGCACGGCGGGAAGCCCCAGCCGC
>OBWL01001000.1_pt1 | contig 21212 bp, 16 predicted proteins | sample 1538061 | NCBI WGS metagenome assembly OBWL01 (sample SAMEA2580085, study PRJEB22360) | human gut metagenome | biome: human gut; feature: human-associated habitat; material: faeces | place: Denmark | collected 2008/2010
TTCTGGACTTTCCAAGAGATTATCTCGAATAATAATTCTATTCTAATAACAGTACTTATCTAAGAACTCGAATAAGTGCTGTTGTATAAACGTCTTGAAAAAGGCAGTTTTGTATGGCCAAGAAATGAATCTGAAGTACAGGAACTTACAGGACAACAATTCCGTTGGCTGATGGAAGGACTGACCATTTCTCCTAAAAGAAAGGTCCAGGAGATTTCCATACCGAAATATACCACATAATCCTTGTGCAAAAGGTAGAAATTTTACAGGATAAATCAAGTGCTTCATTCCCTTTATTTTGAATAATCAGTAAGTGATTTATTAGGCATTATCGGTGTGTTACAGCACTTTGGCAAGCTTATATTTTATAGGAATCACTTTAAAAGCCTTTGATTTTAATGGGGTAGAATCTTATTGTGGTTGCTTACAACCATAGGCAAAATGACGAATTCAGATGGGGATGAAATTCGCAATTTTCTGCCATATCCGCTATAATAATACTTAGAAAAGGGGTGTCATTATGGCGATGGAATATACAGAAGAACAATTAAATCATTTTGACAAGTCTACACTTGTTCAACTGTTTTTGGTTCAACAATCACAACTGAAGGATATTGATCAGAAGTTGCAGTTATTGTTGGAGCAAGTCGCTGTATTGAACAACAAACGTTTCGGCAAATCTTCTGAGAAACTAGGTGTAGATAACCAGATTTGTTTCATGGAGGTTGATGGGAATATCGTCTTTTTCAATGAGGCAGAGGCTGTTGCAGCACTGGATGAATCCGAAGAAGAACCTGTTAAAAAACGTGGAAAGAAGACAAAAGGGAAACGTATTGCTGATATCCGGAATCTTCCAGTCATCCCTGTAGAACACAAGATGACAGAGGATGAATTGATTTCTGAATTCGGAGAAGACGGCTGGTATCAATTAGAAGATGAAGTATATAATCGTTACCGTTTTACACCAATGAAAGTTGAAATCGAGGAACATCATGTGGGAGTCTATAAGTCAAAGAAGGATAACCATTTCAAAAGGGCAGATCATCCAGCTTACTTATTAAGGAACAGCCTTGTATCAGCATCATTGCTCGCTGGAATTTGGAATGCAAAGTATATAAATGCAGTTCCGCTTTATCGTCAAGAACAAGAATTCCAACGAATGGGAGTGAACATTGATCGAGCAGATATGGCTCGCTGGACGATTCTTTGTGCAGAAAGATACTTGTCGATTTTCTATGATTACCTACACGAAAAGTTATATGAATATCATGTGCTTCAAGCCGATGAAACTCCGGTTCTTGTTTCAAAGGAAGACCGAACAACCGGAACAAAGCACTACATGTGGGTTTACCGAACAGGAATGATGTATCTTGATAAGCAGATTGTCCTATATGAGTATCAACCTACTCGTAATGCAAACCATCCAAGATCCTTCCTAAAGGAATTTCGTGGAGTCTGTATAACGGATGGCTACCAGGTTTACCACACGATTGCAGAAGAACGTGAAGACCTGAAGATTGCCGGATGTTGGGCACATGTGAGACGTCGCTTTGATGAAGCGGTAAAGGCTTTGCCGAAGGCGAGTCAGAAAATGTCACTTGCATATCTTGCATTAAAACAAATCCAAGCGATTTATCGTGAGGATAATAAACTCAAGGAGTTAGGTTCTGAGGAACGTTTGAAACATCGACAGCTGACTGTGAAGCCTCTGGTAGATGCTTATTTTGCGTGGGCAAAACAAAACTTGTTGTCTGTGATGCCAAAGAGTAAAACAGCAAATGGATTCACGTATTCATTGAATCAGGAAAAATATTTGCGTGTGTTTCTTGAAGATGGTGATGTCCCACTAGACAATAATGCCGCAGAACAGGCAATCCGCCCATTCTGTGTTGGCAAGAAAAACTGGGTCATGATTGATACCATTGCAGGAGCTGAAGCAAGTGCAATCATCTATAGTATTGCTGAAACAGCAAAAGCAAACAATCTGAAACCATACGATTATTTTGAATATTTACTCACAGAGATTCCAAAACATATGGAAGATCATGATACAAGTTTCTGTGAGGATCTGCTTCCTTGGTCAGATAAGTTGCCAGAGAAATGTAGAAAGTAACTTATAAAATATGCCACTCTGATGAGTGGCTAATCAATTGATAGTACGCACTATGGTGCGTTTACGTATATCAAGTAAGATGCCCGGAGTGTGGTGAAATGAAAAAAGTTGAATTATCGGTAGAAGAATATGAGAACTTACAGCGGTATTATGCCGGGGAAGGTCTTATACAGGATATGCTTCCGGATATTGAACCACCGATACGGGAACTGCTCAGAGGCGGAATGTGTGGAGAATGCTGGATAGGAATGTTTGGAGTTCCACCATGGGAAGATTCTGAAGAAGAGGAAAATACAGAGAATTAGGTAAAACGAGGGCGAGATGTAATAGTTGGAAACTATGATGAAATCTGTTATACTTTATCATATAGCTATTGCAGGATAAATAAGAGGTGACAAAATGCAAAAATATTTAAAACGACAGGTTTATGATGACCTGCTGGCATGGAAAAAGCAAGACGATAGGTCTACACTTGAAGTTTCCGGTGCCCGTCAAGTAGGTAAGACATATATAGTTAATAAGTTTGCAGATGAACAATATGCAAATAAGATATATATCAACTTGTTAGACTTTTCAGGGGAACTTTTTTTGGAGCATTATGAAGATTTACGAAAAGAGATTAAAAATGGATATCCATGTGAAAATCCCGTATATGAATTGATCAAACGATATGATAAAAATTTTGAAGATACAGAGGATACAATTGTCATCATTGATGAAATTCAGGAATCGGCAAATATTTATAACCGTGTCAGAGAGTTTACAAGATACTTAAAAAGTGATTTCATTATCACCGGAAGTTACTTGGGAAGAATCCTAAATAAAGAATTTAAGTATTCTGCAGGTGATTTAGACTCCATTGAAATTCAAACTCTGAATTTTGAAGAGTTTTTAATGGCAATGGATGAACACGAACTGTATTTAAAACTCGACTTATATGGAAATAGCGAAGAGAATGTATATTCGGAATTAGAGCAATTATATAAGATTTATACTTCCATCGGTGGGTATCCCGCAGTAGTTTTGAAATATCTTGAAACAAAATCTATTGAAGATAGCAGTACAGCATTGTTAAAAATACTTAAGTTATTTGTAAATGAGAGTAAGCGCTATTTTGAAGATATTTTGGATGATGCTATCTATGAGAATATGTTCTCTAGTATTGCACGAATTCTTGTAAAAGAAAAAAAAGGATTCGAAAAAGACAGCTTTAGTGAAGAATTACAGAATATAGTGGTAAAAGATTATTCAAGTAATATTTCTAAAGCATCTGTAAATCGTGCGATTGATTGGCTCTATAGTTCAGGGATTATAGGATTTGCTGGGAAGTTGGTAGAATGTAATATTTTAGATTTCAAAGCTTACTTTATGGATGTGGGCTTGGCTCATTATTATTTGCAGCATATAGGATGTGATCCAGGGGATATAGATGGTATTCTTAGTGAAAATTTTGTGTATCTTGATTTAAAGAGGCGGATTAGCCATCCCAGTGAAATAGCTCTGGAAATGCCTGCATTTGGGACAATTGGAAATGGCGAAATTGATTTCTATGTAAAAACATTAAAGGCAGGCAAAACCTATGCTATTGAGGTAAAGGCAGGAAGGAAAAACAGTAAAACAGTGCAGGTTCTTTTAGAGAAACAAAAGGCAGATTATATTTTGTTCACTAAAGGAAATACGCATGGAGGAATTAAAGAAAACATTTATACAATTCCTATCTATGGAATTTCTAAATTTAAGTTTGAATAATAATGATATAAGGTTTCCATACAAAAAGCTGGTTCATAGTGAGCCGGCTTTTTTGTATGGAATTTATTATGAAAGAGGAGGATCAGATTTATGTCAAAAATTATGGAAGAATTTCCATTATTGATGGAATATCAGAAAAAATATGGAAAACGTGGGAGCGAAACAGTATCTCTGTGGTTATTGAGAAAACGTACCATTAATATCGCATGTATGGTTGTTTCAAAAGTGAAAAAAATGAATTTTGAAAATTTTACGCTTGCATTATACTTCCGATGCGATGATAAAGAAATGCGGCAATTTTTAAAAACTTATGAGATGCAAATGGAAGAAGCTGCTATAAATCCGGAAAAGTTCGTGGCCAATTTGCATGGGTTCTTTATAAGTAACTGTCAGTACTTAGAAGAAAATCATTTGTATCGAGGATTTTATGATTTTTGTAAATTGCTTGAACAGCAAAGGAGGGTAAAAATTGCTCAAGGGCACAAAGAGATTTTTGATGCTTATTTAAGCCTTTTAATGCAACAGGGATGTTATTTCTCACGAAACCATATAGAGGATAGTGTGATAGGAATTGCTGCAAACGGGGAACTAATTTTTCAAAAAAATTTACATCCATATAGTGATATGGCAATTTATGATCTTGAAAAACATCATAAAGATATTTTATATGGTAGAAAACCACTGACAGAAGAATTTTTGTACAAGCTTTATAAACCCTATGGATATGAGGTGCGTTCGGTAGCTGATGTTGAGAGGTTAGAGAGTACGGTTAAAGTTTATGATAACAATAATTTTGCTTTAGTTCCTTATATCAATGAAAGGACAAAAGAGATTGTAATACAGAAAGAGTACCAACATTATATGCCGGAATTCCCGAGACAATGGAAAAGGACATCCTTTTACAAAGAGAAACTTTTAAAACGTAAGTATATGCTTCCAGTCACAGGCATAACAGCAGATTTTATCAATGCAGGGTTTATTCGGAAAATCATTTTTATAGAAATAGTCTATAATGATGAAATGATTTTATTATACAGGGTAATAACAAAAGGAAATGGTGAGCTTTCCGGATATTATCAAACCAAAAGTCAGACATTTTATAGTATATACGAGCATACAAACTGGCACGAATGGCATGAGGCATTAGAAAACTTTATATTGGAGAACTATATGATTTTAACATGTGATTATGAAATTGACCGAAAGAAAAATTTTGCCATTAAACAGGCGGATGATCTTGAAACGGAGTTTTATTTTCCATACCAGCCATTGGTAAAATATACATATAAATCCAAAGGGAAAAGCTCTTCATCTAGTACGGCCACTCTATGTAAGTATTCAAAAAAAGAGTATCAGGAAGAGGTTAGAAACCGATCCGGTTATATACGTACACTTCCAAAAGGGCAAAAAGCTTCGATGGATGCTATACAGTATGCGGCACAACTTGGTTTGAGTCTTCCGGATGGAAAGACTTTTGTGCGAGCACATGAATTTCATGTATATACAAAGATTCAGGCAAAAATGTAATGGTAGGACAAAATAGTAATTATCATGACAAAGCAAACATTCTTACATAAAAAGATTATTGTTATACTAATGATAAGATGCAATATTATTTTTTATAAGCAACAGTTTTTGCTGCCAGTTGAGAAAAATCACAGATTGCTTTTCATTAGTGAGATTTATAATTTTGTAAAAGAGGTTGCAGGTATTGCATGCAAATAAAACAGAAGGAGGTATTAAAAAATGAGTTTTAAGAAAAGGAGGGGCGTAATTTTATAGTAACTTATTAACAATTAGACAAAATAAAAAGTACGGGGCGTTTAAATTGTTTGAATGAGATTTGAAATAATTTGAAAAATATTATGGTGGTAGAAGAGCACGTCATGTGCTCTTCTTTTTGTAATGAAAAAAGGGTTACTCATCAATGGGATTTTCCCTTAAAGAAATGACTTTTGCGGCTACTCGCCGGCGTGAATCTTGCATCGCAGCATAATGTTTTCTTGTGGTATTGACATCTTTATGTCCCAGTACATCTGCGACAAGGTAAATATCGTTTGTTTCCTGATATAAATTTGTACCATAAGTGCTTCGGAGCTTATGGGGAGTTATTTTTTTTGCAGTAATTTTGGATGTGTATTTTTTTACTAGATTTTCAACAGCATCAATACTAATCCTTTTTTTCTGCATAGAAAGAAATAGTGCGTCTTCATGTCCTATATGTGGCTTAATTTGCTCTCGCTCTTCCAAATAGTTAAGAAGTGCTATCTCAACTTCCGGGCCGAAATAAATGATGGATTCATCTCCACCTTTTCGTGTAATGTGTAAACCATCGTTTCGGAAATCGATATCGCTGATGTCAAGACCTACACATTCTGAAACACGAATTCCGGTTCCGAGTAGGAGCGTGATAATGGCCAAATCGCGAAGTATGGTTTTTTTATAATAACTTTTCTGATGAGAAGTTAAATTTTCGCCGCAACTTTCCATATAATCCAGCAAATCAGTTATTTCTTCATGATCAAGCCGGGTAATCGGTTTTTCATGTAACTTTGGCATATCAACCAGGTCCGTAACTTTGTTTTTTATCATTTGGCGTTTATATAGATAATTATAAAGACCACGCAGAGAAGATAATTTTCTTGCAATACCTAAAACATTATTGGTTTGCTGCCTGTTTGTTTCTGGATCTTCATAATACTTCAAATATTCCATATATTCTTCTATATCGGAAGGGGTGAGCCGATCCAAAACAGAACAAGAAATATCTTTTATCTTTACAGAAGATAACTCAGGATTATTTACTTTTAGAAAATTGAAGAAAATCCGCAAATCATAAGCATAAGACAATTTGGTCTTGGAAGAAGTCGTAGTATCTCTTGCCCGGAAATAATCGGTAATATATGGTGGCAGTTCAGATAGTAGTTTCCGCAATTTGACAGCATTTTCTTTAATCAGCTGTTTGTGATAAGAAAGTTGATTATTCATAAATTAGATGTCACCTCATTTTTAAAATATGCTTTAAGTATAGCATAAAAATAGGGGAAAAACTACAACTATCGGAAATAGAAGTGTATTTTTCCGATAGTTAAAATAGTAATCTTTTATCAAATAGGAATATAAAACACGAGGAGGATATATATGTTTTTTGAATATGATGTAGAAGAAGAGCTTCTTCAAAAGAATAGAGAAATAGAGAAATTAGAACAACAAGTTGAGCAATGTCAGGCTGAAATCAGACGTCTACGTTGTGTTTGCCGGGAATATGAAGAAGAATTGCAATCAATAAGAGAAAACAAGATCTTATGATGGAAGATTTCATTTTACAATCATTTCAGTATGTGACTGATTTTACGTGAAGATAAACATATGAAAAAAGCGAACTAGGAAAGGAGGTTATAAAGTGTTTTTAATTGAAATTGATACAAGAAAATTTGATTTTCAAGGAATATCACATGAAGAATATTTGGAGTTTTTTGGATACCGGGGCATTAAAAAAGTAGGTGAGAAACAATATTCGGTGGAGAAATTAGGAATGTTTCTTCCAGCCGTAAAAGTGATTAAAAGTAATCTGTAGAGATAATATTCTATATGCGTAGCATGTAAAAAAGTAGAATTTAATATTATCATATTATAATGCAGGGGGAATTGTAAAGTGAAATTAATCCTATACAAAGAAATAAAATATGGATAAGTAAGAAATAGGATATTGCATACAGAAACGAAGTTGCAATATCCTGTTTCTTACTTTATAGGAAATTTCTCAAATCGTAAAATATAGTGAATAATGATTGATGAAAAAAATGACATAACAAAAGCGCGAAGGGAGATTTCGTGATGACTTTGATTATGAAGATTTTTGTTTGGGTATTTTGCATTATTTAACGATTGAGAAACTATTATGAGCATGGCTTCAGCCATATCCCATGACCTTTCGATATTGTTCAAATAGTGCAGTTTTTTTTGGAATAAACTTCGAATGCAAATATAGACTTTCCTCATTTAGGACATTTGAGAGGATCATATCCAAAAGTCAGAAGAATCATGTTCTGCCGGTTGTATAACTTCACAAATGTATCTTCTTTTTTCAGAAGAGATACATTTGTGAAGTTTTGATTCCTGTTTATGGTGTTTTGTATAGATTCCATAATAACGAAGCATCTTAAAATGTATTTCTGGGATATGTACAATTAACCTTTTTATACAATCAAGTGCAGGAATACATTCGGTAATAGTCTGATTGTCTTCATTCGTCTGGAATGTTGTCTAACCAAGGCGTCAGATTATCCGGTTTTTCATACCTATGCAGTAACAAAAATAAGATTAGCTTTACCAACAATTAGGATTATTTTGGATAATTATAAAGATTAAAACGATGAAGCAAAATAGGGAGTATATGAGTAGATACTTTTTATTACCATGGCGTTTGATAATATGCAGTTTGCTGAGAAAGTAAATGAACCCCTTTCTTTATTGTGAAAAAATTAGTTGTTTTGTCAAAAAAATATTGTGAGGAATGGAAGATTATGGTAAAATGGGCTAAATAAAAAATGCATTAAAAGCATTTGAAATGTAATTCCAAAGATAAGGAGGGGAATGATTTGTAATGAAATATAAAAAAGTCGTTGCAGTTCTGCTTGCTGCGGGATGTATTGGGCTTGTAGGAACTTTGGGATATTTCCTTGGACAAACAAATCAAAAAGGACCTGATGTAAAACAAGTAGTTGCCCCAGTTGCTGAAACAGAAAATACGAAACAGGAATCAAGAAAAATTGCAGTAGTTAATCTTGATGAAGGGACAACTGTTAGTGGAGAGATTATTAATTATGCTGATAGGATATCAAAATTTCCAAGTACAGATTTTGAATATTCATCGTTAGAAGAAGCACGTATGGGGTTTGAAACTGGAAAATATGGAGCGTATGTTACAATTCCTGCCACTTTTTCTCAAAGTGTTGAAAGCTTAAATGGAACACCTCAAGCTTCACAGATTGAGTATGTGATTAACAAATCATTTTCAGGAAAGTCTCAATATGAACTTCTTTATAATGTTGTAAGTTATACGGAAACATTAAATGACAGTTTGAGTTATATGTATTTGAACAATATTCTGAATGAATTTCACAATGCACAGGACGGGGCATCTAATGTAATGAGTAATGATTTGCGGGATAAAGATGCGATTGATCGTATTGCGGCATCAGATCTTGTGGCCTTGATTGAAATGCCAGAAATTGTGAGAGAAGAAAATAAAATTGAAGCACCAGATTTTGCTTCTTATACAGAAAAAAATTCAGAATTAGCTAAAAATATAGATGAACAATATTTAAAATGTGTTGAAGACATTGAAAAAGAAATTAAGGGATTAAGTGAAAATGGGAACACATTAGCTAATGTATTAACAGAAATTGCTTCTAATGTGGAAGAAATAGATTTAACGGTAGATGAGGAAGGAAACTCAATTGCAGAGGAAGCAAATAAAAAGTTAGAACAATCTTTAAAAGAGTATGTAAACCAGGCTCCAGATAAAGGCGTAATCCAAACTCAATTAAGAGAATTTCAAAATCATTTGACGGAAATTAAGAATGGATGGATAAATGCCAATAATCAGAATAATAAAAAAATAGAAGAACAATTAACAGATGCGTTAACAAAGTATTTGGAAGAACTGAAATCTCAAGTACCGATGCTGGTTGCCACCGAACAGTCTGATGGAAGCTATCAAGTTACTTTTCAACAAACAGGAACAGAAGTTCCGCCCGCTGTAACATTTTCCATTGTAGATGTTCCGGGAACACATAATAATCCAAAACAAGATTTATTGAAAGAAATCTCTGGTGCGATTGCTCAGGCCGATCAGCTGGAAGAAAAGATTCAAATACCTGTAGAGATACCAGAAAGTATGCCGGGAGCAGGCGATAATTATACTATTAATGTAGAATATGATATACCAATGTCAGTTGCATCTGTATTGAAAAATTATGATGGAAGGGCACAGGCTCTTGGATATAATTCAGCGTCCGTATTTCTTTCAGAGTATGCGAATGGAAATGTAGATGTATCTGTTTCTAATCAGAAAAAGATACAATGCTCTTCAAAGGATTGGGCGGAATTTACAGATTATATTAAGAGATATTTAGAAAAATCAGATTTCACTAAATACCAGATGGATGACATAACAGATGTTCTTTATGATGAAAAGGGAAATGTTCTAGTTGATAAAAATGGAAAAGAAATCCAAGGTATTAACTATATTGAGCAGGAAAACCATTATCTTACAGATATGATTCAGAACTTGGATGATACCCAAGAATTAAATATTACAAGTATCAAACAATTGGTGGAAGATGAATATATTACACCAATTACAAAAAATGCGAATAATGCAAAGCAGATTTTTGCTCAAAGAAACGAAGAGGAAAAAAATTCCATTTCATCATATAACGAAAGTTTGACAGGCTTTGCACCAGTAATAAATCCAGAATTTATCACAGAAAATATAGCGGGACTTACAGAGAATAATACTTCTTTGCAAAAAGAACTTACAGAAAATAGTACAGCCTCTATGGAATACGTAAATAAAGTATATCAGTCTACGGAAGAAAACATAGGCAATCTTCAAAAGGCAATTACAGATACAAAAGAGAATTCTGATCAGGCAATTGCAGATGGGTTGAGTGAAGCAAAGAATGTAAAAGCAGAAACAAGCAGAGTAAATCAAAATATTTTAAAAGACTTTTCAGAAAAACTCCCATATACAAGACTTGGAAGTGCGGAATATACACAAGCATATCAGTTTATTGCAAAACCTGTTGTTACAGAAGACCTATCAACTGATGTAAAAGAAGTAAAAGAGAAAGAAGTGAGGCCAGTTAATTCAGAGATAAAGGAAGAAAAAGAAGAGAATATTCCGTGGACACTTATTTATGCCGGAATTGGAATTTTAGTTCTTTTGGTATTGGTTCTGATTATAAAAAATATTTTGAAAGAGAAAAAAGAGCAATAGGCTGTTCGGCAGCATTGCAATAAAATGTAAAATAAAAGATGTTTTAGCAAAAGGAGGAACGGATCATGAGTATCAGAATGAACACAGAGGACGTCATTGCAAGAGGACAAGAAATAGGAAGCCATGTAGAAGACGTTACAACACTTCAGAATTATTTAAATGATGTTGTGAATAATCAACTTCCAGAATTATGGGAAGGAAGCGGTTATGAAGGATTTGCAGCAAGGGTTGCTGAAATGGCTCCAAGTTTTGAAGCAATGAGAGAATTGATTAGCGATATTGGACAAGGTGTAGTTACAAATGCACAGCAGTATGCAGAATTTGACCAGGCTGCTGGAACTGCTAATCGCGGATAGGCAAATGGTGAGGAGGTGCATTGGTGTGCCTCCTTTTCTTTATTATGGAGGAAAGGGATTATGTCAGAAAATAATAATATCAAGTTAGATCCAGATGTATTGAATCAACAACAAAATACAAAAGTCCCTCTTAGTGATTTGTATGGAATCCCAGTGTTCTCTCCAGAAACGGATAGAATGGCAGAAAAGGTAAAAGCAAATGAGGCAGATGCAGTAACACAAATTGAACAGCAAATATTTGGAGAGAGAGTTTCGGGAGAAAATCAAGAAATTCAAAAAATTCGAAATCAACTATTTCAGATGCAGACAGGATTAACAAAGGAAACTGTAGAAAGCGGAAAACAAATAGGTTTAAATCACATCCACTTTTTGGTAGTAGAAATTATGTTTTTAGTATTTATGGTGGTGCTGCTTTTCTATCAAAAAAATAGAAGAAGGAAAAGGAAGGAAGAAAATGACGCTTACGATTATGGAACATAATAAAAGTCTGGATATTATTGTAAAACCGGATCAAAGGATTCAGGAAGTATATCGTGTTCTTGTAGAAAATGGTTTTTTCTCTTCGATACCAGAAACGATGCAATTGCAAGTGTATTCAAAAAGACAAGGGAAATATATAAATCCAATCCTTACATTTAAGCAAGGAAAGATATATGAGGGAGATATTTTATTGATACAATAAAACAAGAGAAAGAGGGACAGATAGATGCAGAAGAAACAGCAGGTAAACTTACGAGAATCAGATATACAAAAAAATATGGAAATCCGAGTGCAAAGAGCAGATATGGAAGCAAAAACGATTTATGATTTTAAAAGATTAGAACATGGAACGATTTCTATGCTCCCTATGACCATAGAAGAAGAGAAAGAAACATTATTGCTTTGTTTTGATATGGAAGGAATGCATTCTATTACAGGAGTGCAGAAAATGGAAAAACTGCAAAAACTTGAAATTATTTTACAAGTAGCTGAGTTGGAAAAAGATTACATGTGGTTTGAATTTCAACTTAGTCCAGAGAATTTATACTATGATAGGTTAAATCGAGTAAAGATAAAGTTTAGAGATATTACGATAGGGTTACAAAAAGATCGAAAAAAACAGTTTCTGAAATTATACCAGGCGCTGATTGGATATATACTGGATGGTTCACGACCATATGAGGATTATCTTTCAGGTGGGAAAGAAATTCTGAAAGATCAGAAAGAAGTAGTGACACTTTTGTCTGCTGAAACGATGGAAGAAGAAATATCACTTTTGCAGACATTATATGAAAACTATAAAAAGGAAGAGACCATTTTTAAAATAAAAGTAGATAAAAAGAAATATAAAAAATTGAGTATCTATGGAATTGTATCATCCGTACTTTTGGTAGTTTTATTTAGTGCAGTTGTTTATGGATATTTTTGGCGTATTCCAAGACAATATAAAATCACAGCAGCAAATGATGCTTATCTGCAAAAAGATTATATTAGGGTCATTGATTCTTTAAAAGATTTTGAAATTGGGCAAATGGAACGTGCACAGAAGTATATTCTTGCAACAGCATATATACAAGGGGAGTCGGTTGACTCTTTTAGTACGAAAGATAAAGAAGTTATTCTAAGTAAAATTAACTATCAGTCTAATGAAGGTATTTTTGATTATTGGATCCATTTGGGCAGAATGGAAGTCAAGGAAGCCGAAAATCTGGCATTGCAAATGTCTGATGATCAATTACTTTTATATGCATATCTTCAAGAATTGAGCCAGATAGAAGATAATCAAGAAATGTCAGGAGAGGAAAAAAGCAGTAAAAAGCAGGATTTGATGAAAAAAGTAGAAGAATTGGCTGATAAACTTCATATCTCATACAGGGAAACAGATGCAGAAATGAATACAGAAACAAATGTAGGTGTGGATTAAGAATAACATCAGATAGATATAGGGGGAATGCGGCATGAGATATTTGCTAATAGAATCGGAAAATACATATTGGGAATTTCCGGTTATAGAACAGAAGAAAGAAATTCGCGAGAATGTATGGCAAGAGATAGAAGGAAAGAATAGTTTTCTTCTTTCAGATGAGAGTCATTTTTTTGATAGATCTTTAGATATTACTATTTCGTCCGGTGAAGAAGCAGATATCAGAATTGACAGTCTTCAAGTGAGGTTGTATATACAAAAGCATAGTGTATATGTAGATCGAAATCAGGAAAAATATTTTTACTTGAATAAAAAAAGAGTTTCAGAAACAGAATTTAGAATAACACAGGGAGATGTATTATTTCTTCATTCGGTGAAAGTTATTTTTGGGAAAGATGAAGTAGAAATTATGGGGGAACCAACGAATTATAGGGTCAAATTGATGGAAAAAGAAAGCCAAAGTGTTCCTTTTGAAAATTTTCCAGTTTACAAACGATCCCCACGTCTTATAAAAAGACTTTCAGCAGAAAAAGTGCCTTTTGAGTTGCCGCGTGAAAAAGAGAAACCAAGCAAAAAAGGATTGATTATGACAGTATTGCCACCGCTGGCAATGACAGGTGTAACGGTAGCAGTAGGGCTGTTGATAGGGCGCGGCATCTATATGTTAATGTCTGTGTCAGCAACAGGAATGGCTGTTGTATTTTCTATTGTGAAATATTTTAATGACAGGCAAGAGCGAAAAGAAAAAAATGAAACCCGTATTCAACGCTACACAGAATATTTATGGAAAAAACAGCAGGAATTAGCTGATTTGTATGAATATGAGAAAGAAGTATATGAATATCAGTATCCGCAAGTGAAAGAGATTGCTTCGAAAGTAAAAGATTATGATAGCCGGATTTATGAGAGGGTACAATCTGATGATGACTTTTTAACAATTTCTATAGGGCATAGTAAAGGAGCAACTTGTTTTCAGATAGATGGAAAGGCTCCTCAATGGGATGCTGAACCAGATGATCTGGTAGAAACAGGTCAGATGATACGAAAGAAATTTGCGATTATAGATAAACCAAAAGTAATTGATTTGAAACATGCAAACTTGGGATTGGTTGGAACGAAAGAAGTTTTGCATGAACAACTGGGAATTTTTGTTACACAACTTGCATTTTTCCAAAGTTACCATGATTTGCAGATTATTATGGTTTGTGATGAGAAATACGTACAGGACTTTTCGTGGATGCGCTGGCTTCCTCACATGAGAATTCAGGCAATCAATGCATTGGGATTAGTATCTTCTGAGAGAACAAGAGATGTTGTTTTAGGAAGCATGAATCAGATTTTGAAAGAACGATGTTCTAGGTTGGAAGAAGGGAAAAAAGAAACAAGATTTCTGCCACATTATCTTTTTATCATAGATGAACCTTCTTTGATTATGGATCATGTTATTATGGAATATTTAAGAATGAATGGTAATGAACTGGGATTTTCCATCATTTATACCAGTTATTTGCGGGCAAATCTACCGGAATATATTGGAACTATCTTGATTTTAGAAAGTTCAAAAGAAGGAACGTTATTACTGGAGGAAAAGGAATACAAAAAACAGAAATTGGAGTTGAACCATGCGGAAGGTGTGGAGTTAGAATGGGTGGCAAGGAACTTGAGTGTCTTAGAGCATGAACAGGGCATTACCAGTCATATTCCTAAAAGTGTTACCTTTTTTGAAATGTATGGGGTACAACATCCAGAAGAATTAAAAATCAGAGAACGGTGGAGAAACGGACAATCACATAAATCATTAGCAGTTCCATTAGGGCTACGTGCAGCTGGAGATATTTTATCTTTGAATCTTCATGAAAAGGCACATGGTCCACATGGTCTGGTTGCAGGAACTACAGGCTCCGGGAAATCAGAAACTATACAAAGTTATATTTTATCCTTAGCGGTAAATTTCCATCCACATGAAGTAGGATTCTTGCTGATTGACTATAAAGGTGGTGGGATGGCAAATATGTTTCGTGACCTACCACATCTTTTGGGAACAATCACAAATCTGGATGGAAGTGAAAGCATGAGAGCGTTGGCTTCTGTAAAAGCAGAGTTGGCAAGAAGACAGAGAGTTTTCAGTACATATGGGGTAAATCATATAAATGGATATATGGAATTATTCAAAGCGGGAGAAGCGAAGGAACCTATCCCACATTTGTTTATCATCAGTGATGAATTTGCAGAACTAAAAAAAGAACAACCAGAATTTATGAAAGAATTAGTATCTGCGGCCAGAATTGGAAGAAGTCTAGGTGTTCATTTGATTTTAGCAACTCAGAAACCGACAGGTGTGGTAGATGATCAGATCTGGAGTAATAGTAAATTCAAGTTGTGTTTAAAAGTGCAAAATGAAGGTGACAGCAAAGAAGTGTTGAAAACGCCAGACGCAGCAAGTATTACACTTCCAGGACGTGCGTACTTACAGGTTGGAAATAATGAAATTTATGAATTGTTTCAATCTGCGTGGAGTGGAGCAATTTATATAGAAGAAAAAGAAAAAGATGTCACCTTGGATGAGCGCATTTATAAAGTAAATGAAATTGGACAGGGAGAACTGATTAATCAAGATTTAAGCGGGAAAAAAGCAGAAAAGAAGGCGGTGAAAACACAATTAGAAGTAATCATTGAACATATTAAAAAGGTGTATGAGTCAGAAAAGCAGATTCCAGTGAAAAAACCGTGGTTGCCACCACTTCAAAATATGATAGTTAGTCCATATGCAAAAGAAGAAAAACAACCCCCCAATAAATGGGGATGGGTAAATCTAAATATTTCTATAGGAAAAATGGATATTCCTGAGTTGCAAAGCCAAAAGGAATGTAATATTGATTTTTTCAAAGAAGGAAACTTGTTATTTGTTGCGTCTAGTGGATATGGGAAAACACTTTTCTTGACAACAATACTAATGAGCTTGGCAAAGTTAAATGATGTGGATTTTCTGAATTTTTATATTTTGGATTATGGAAATGGTGGAATGATGTCTTTGAAAGCATTACCACATACAGCCGAATACATTTCTATTGATGAAGAAGAGCGATACTGGAAGTTTAAAAAACTGATTATGACAGAGATGGCGGTCCGCAAAAAGTTATTTGCAAAACATGCAGTTTCATCTTTAGATGCATATAATCAGATTGCTGACTTACCGTTAAAAGCGATTGTAATTGCGATTGATCATTTTGATGTTATTAAAGAAATGGGAATTGAAGAAGAGGAATTTTTCACAAAATTAACAAGGGATGGAGTTGGGCTTGGTATTTTTACTATTGTCACAACTACAAGGGTTAATTCTATTCGTCAGGCAACCCTGAATAATTTTAAAAATAAAATTGCTGGTTATAATTTTGATGAGAATGAGACTTTTTTGGCAGTAGGACGCAGCACATATAAACAGGTAGAAATCAAAGGAAGAGCTTTGATAAAAACAAAAGAAGTACATGCTCTGCAAATTTATACAATGGTATCCTGCGAAAACGAAATTTCATATAGTAGGTCATTGAAGCAAATGATACAGGATATTCGGAATATTTATCCTAATAAAGAGGCACCACATATCCCTGTATTGCCGGATGAACTGTATGCTTCTATGCTGCAGGAATATCAAGGAACAGATGTGGTTGATTATCCGGTAGGTTTAGATGTAGAAAGTGTTACTGTGAAAGGTTTCGAAAGAGGAGATAGCCCATTTGTTATTATTGGGAACACTGGTACAGGAAAAACCAATATTATAAAAGTAATATTGAAAAATGCTATACAAATAGGAAAGACTTATATCTTTGACTCTAAAAGCATGGAATTATATTATGCAACTTCTTTGGATGGTGTAAGTTATATAAAAGATCGTACACAGATTGTGGATTTTCTAAAAGAACTATCAGAAGAGGTTAACGAAAGAAAAGAATACCTACATAGGATGATTGATGAGAATCCAAATATTAGTCCGAAGAATCTTGTCCGTAATTTAAAAAATTGCACCATTATTATAGATGACGTGGATGATTTTATTGATTTTATAAAGCCGGAATTAAATAAGGTAGCAGGACTATTTAAAGAATGTGAAAACCTTGGAGTAACCTTGGTAATCAGTGTTCATGCGGCAAAAGTGCGTGGTATAGATGAAATCAATAAAATCGTGAAACAGGCCTCGAATGGGCTGGTGCTGAGTTCACAGGGAGTTACTACGATTTTCCCATTGACCAGTATGAAAGAATTGCCTAAATTCGGTGATGGATTGTTATTTAAAAATGGTACATATTTACGTGTACGTCTTCCAAAATATGAGAAGGGAGAAATACTTTAGTAAAGGAGATGGTGACGATGTCAAAAGGAATAAAAGTAAATAATGGGCATGTAAATGAAGTTGCGACTCAAATTGAAACGGCTAAAAGCTATTTTCGTCATGTTCCGTTAGTTCCACAGGATTCTAAGACAACAATTTCAGCGAACAGTAAAAGTAAAGAGGCATACGGATATGCACAGCAAGGAATTGAATTATTAGGGCAGACCTTAGATAGTGATGTTCACAATATAAAAAGTCTGAATCTTAGTTTTTCGCAGTTTGATGAAATGATGGGGAAACTTGCACAGCATGGAACTAGATATCCGGTGATAAAAGCAGCTGACGACTAAGGAGGAAGGTTTATGAAAGAGAGTGACTATTTAAACCCGAATGATATAAAGAGCCAATGTGATCAGGCAATCCATAAGCTTGAAAACGATAATGAAACTCTGGATATTGTTTCTAAGAGTGTAACTGCATTTTCTACAGATAATGAAATTAAAAGTGTTTCTTTTGAGAATTTAAAGCAACAGTTGGCCGATTATATAACTGTAATTGATGCAATAAAGTCGGCGAATGCGTATGATATTGCAGAATTTTCAACACTAAAAGATTTGGTAGGAGATGAAGTTCTTGATGGGGCGAATATTCAAAGCCAAATGAAAAAAGCACTTGATAACAAGGAGTTTTATTTAGAAAAAGCAGATGAGTATGAAATGAAAAAAGAGACTTCTAATTCTATCATAGATTTATATTATAGTTGGAAGGTAAATGACTATAAACGATTGGCTGAATCTAGTCAGAAGTTGTATGATGAATGGAAAAGCAAATCAGATAAATATGATGAAATTGAAGGTAGTACAAGTATATTGTTTTCAACGACAGGTAGTCTGCGTGAAGCTATAACAACTGCACTTAATAGTATGAGCGGACGATTTCAAAGTGGAACATACATACCTAGAACAGGTTCCGATTGGAAAAAAATTATGGAGGTAGAATGCTTGAAGTTGGAATCGTGGTTGAAAGTTAAAGAGGAATTAAAATTAAGCGAGGCAGAAATTGAGTATTTGAAACAAAAAGGAATTGTTTTAACTACAATGGATATTGCTTGTATAAAACGTACAGAAGGAACGGAATTAGTATTTCTTTCAAAAGATAAAAAAGCGTTGTTTTATAAAGGAGAGATATATCCTATTTATGTTCCAGATAATCAAATATCTTTTCAACCTATTTGGAAGTTGGATGGGAAAAAAGAAATCTCTTCCGTAGATTTTGATTTTTGGGCAGGAGTGTTGGAACTAAATTTAGAAGAAATACCAAAAGAAAAATTATATACAAATTCATATCAACAAATATCTTCAGGAACATTATCATCATCAGATAAAAATGTAAAAGAAGCAGCAGTCCTTCATGCGGTTGTAGGATTGGGAAATTTTCTTATATCTTCCTTAGATAAAACTGAAGTTGTTATTTCATTTCAAACATCAGATGGTGATATCAGAAGAAGTATTATAGCAGTTGGAAATTCAGATGTGAGAAATAATTTTCAAAATTGGAATTATAATGTGCTTAGAGATACTTATAGTGAGTCGGAAGGCGCCATTGGAAAAAAATGGGCATCAGATTACGCTGCTGGAGTATATAAATTAGCATCTGGAAAAGAAGTTCCGGATCCAGATGGAACATATACCATACGTGGCCAATTAGATGAAAGGCATAAAGATACTTTGATATCAGGTTATTTATCGTATTCTTCAGATGGCAAATTGATGTATACGCCATTGGTTTATTCTGGAGATAAAGCATATATTGAATCTGTAGATGGATTTTTTGAATTTGGTAGAACACGAATTTTAGATTTTACTGATAAATTGTCAAATCCTTCTTATGCAGATGAAAAAAGTCAAAAACTTCTTGAAGAAATATTGAAAAAATAAAGTTTAATTATACTAGGAGGCTATCTATGAAAAAAAACAATGAATTATTGATTATCATTATAACAACAATCACATTTGGCGTTTTAGGGAGGTTATTAGTACGAATTCCATATATGGCATTTGGTGATTTTTCAAGTGGTTTTTTTATATCGGCAACATTATGGTGGATTTATAATTCTTTGCTATTTTATGTTACATATAGTATGCGATATGATGAGAAGAGCAAGGAACCGGTTATAAAAGTTATTATGTATGGTGGTTTAGCAACATTAATAAAAATGGGAATTGACACTTGTATTGATAGGACTGTAGGTCATCAACCTAATATGTTAATTCTTGTAGCCGCTATGGAAATATCTATGCTTCTTTATGTTTTGGGATTAGATTATTTTTTATTTATAAAAATAAGAAAGAAACAGGTAAGAGAAAAGAAAAAAGGAATAAATGCTTTGGTTATCTCATTATGTTCTTTATTGGTTCTTTATGCAGGAACATTATTTTATTATATGAAACAAGTAAATTATGTTGTTGAGAGATATGGAAATTCATCAATGGTTCAGGAAGTCGGTTTGGATAATGCAATTTGGAAATTTACAACTACATTAGGACAACGTTCAACAACAATCGGAACGATTGTTTATGTGGGATGCTTTATATTAATTTGGTGCATTATGGATAAGATTACCATTGAAAAGGATACGGAAAAAATAGTAGAGGAAAGGTGATCGATATTTGAGTGAAATAAATAAGATGTCTGAGGAAGAACTCCGGGCACATTTGAAGAAGATGGAGAAAAATAAAGAGGAATTAAAGTTTCAAGAACAGAGGATTTGGAAAGAAGAAGATGAGGAAGATGAACAGATTTACGCTGCACTGGTAGGACTAGAACATATGCGGGAATATGCGGGAGAAAATGAGAAGATAATACTCTTGATTGATGAGCAAAAGAGCATTTTAGATAACATAAGATTGAGAAAAGCGGAATTTGCTGATGAATTTAAAAGACAATTGCAAAATAAAAATAGTCGAATTGAAGAAGAAATAGCAGAAATTGATCAGAGAATAAGGGAAATTCTTATGAGTGAGTGATAAAAGAGATTTTTCATCGAGAAAAGATATATGTTAGGAATCCGTCAGCTGTTTTCAGTGGAAAATCTAGAAAAGGCTATTATGTTGAATGTAAACAACTCTGTTAGTACAGGATACAAACAATTGGGAAGGAGAGTATTGATATTTCTTAGGGTATCGCATAATAGCATATAATATAAGTAAAGCAAAAGGTTTCGTGTGGCGGCACATAAAAGCTGTACTGTGCCCGGGCAGGATAATTACTGGAACAATTTGATACTCAGAAGGATATTAAGCCCACACCAGGGAGATATGGTGAGTCCCCGGCGTGGACTCAATGATGACGGTGACTTTTAGACATTCGAAAGGATGTTACGGCTGGCAGCTAGCATAAAACCGCCTTTTAAGATTATTGGCGCCGGATAACCCAAAAGTTGTCCGGTGCTATTTTTTTATAATATAGTAATGATTGAGAAAATATAGATTGGAAAACAAGAAAGGAATTTAAGGACATTATACCATCAACTATCGGTAAAACAAGCATTTGTCCGATAGTTGGAGGTGTCACATTATCTCCCCTTTCCTAAAGGAATCCTCAAATTCGACAACTACTAATTCCATATTATTCAGCATTCTCTGAAATTCAGGTCTTCTTTTTACACTTTTTCCAGATTTACCTTTATCTGAATACCTATTTAGTGTCTGCTGAGCAAACTGAAAACACTTGATTTTACTGACTTTTGCCCCATTTTC